>ENA-UENX01000086-UENX01000086.1-marine-metagenome-genome-assembly--contig:-NODE-86-length-47252-cov-145.225545_pt1 | contig 47252 bp, 26 predicted proteins | sample MGYA00237875_ERZ529327 | MGnify/ENA primary metagenome ERZ529327 (study PRJEB26372, sample SAMN05368347) | marine metagenome | biome: cultured habitat; feature: ocean water; material: water; isolation... | reverse complement strand
ACCACTAATAGTTCTCGCACCTAAAGTCAGTTTGCCTTCATTCGTTGCTTCAATGACAGTATCGCTTTTACCGCTAAAATTTTTTACTCCAGGTAAAGTAAGACTGGCGTTATTCGCAAATAAATCTACCTCTTTCATAGTGAGCAGTTTATTTGCTTTAAGTGTGCCACCATCTTTCACCGTAATAGATGAAGGCTGATATAGGTCTTTGCCTGAGAAAGTCTTTAGATCGGGCAACTTAACTACACTGTTTTTTCCTTCGGCTAAAATATCTGTGTCGTTCCCTACAGTGGTTAGTCCATTTAAAGTTAGAGTTCCACCATCCTTAGCCCCTAAAAACAAATCTTTAATATTAGGGTTTCCCTTGGAAAAGTTAATTTTGATGTTTTGACCAAAAACTTCCAGAGTTACATTATCGCTAGACTTGGGGACTTTACCACCGCTCCATTTACTAGGGTTATACCAATCACCGCTACCTCCGAGCCAGGAAAGGTTTGCTTGTTCGATGGTAATAGTATTACCATTTAAGAAGACTGTGGCCCAATCATCCTCGACCTTCATCCGCAAAAACTCAGACTCGCTCAACTCCTCTCCCAAAACAAAACTGACAAAAATTTCCCCTTCATCCCCAGGGGTATCAAAACTATTAACTTCCCCATCAAAATAATGAGCGTACTCTTCAAGAATTATAGGAGCGATCGCCCCTACATTCCCAGCATTATCTTCAACAAACTCTTGTGCTAAATAAATGGTCTGTGTCTCTCCAGCAAAAGCACCATTCGCTCCATTAATTTTACTCTCAGAAACAATTTTTATCTGTGGCAAAAAGCCGGCATGTTCATTTTGCCAAGTACCAATTAAAGCATCAGCTTTACTAACATCATAACTCTCTCCAAAAGCCAGATTCATTTGCTCTTCAAAATCTACTTTACTAGAGAAATTGTCAAGCAAATGTTGAACTATTGGCAGAGCATTTTGTACTACAGAAATTAAATCAATATTACTGCCAATTAGAATATCTGTATCATCAGAATTCTCCTTTTGAGAACTACTCAAATTTTTTTCTGTAGCTTCATACTCAGGATTTAATATATTTTGTCTAAGGTCAGTAATTATATTTATAGGTGGAAAATTAGAATCATTACTAGGTAATAGGCGATCATCACAAACAAGGCCTAATCCACAAAGGCCATCTCCTGAAACAAAAGGGGATATTTCCTGTGCAAAAATACATTCTATGATAATTTCTGTTAATCACTTCTATTAGGAAGTATTACATACTGAATTAACTCTATTATCAATAATCCACGTTTGCTTAAAAAAAATTAATAATCGCCCAAAACCAAGGTATAATAGGTATCGATAAAAATATTTTGAAATTTTTTTAAAGATAGATAAGATTCAAAATTTAGGAACAGGGTTGATGTTAGACTCTTCTATCTGTTATTATTTAAAGTTTACTAAGTTGGATAATTTAAGAATGCTCGCGCTAGTATAGACTAAATAAAAACTAAAAATACTTTAGTTATTAAAACTTCTGTAGTTCTTATAGAGCAATAAACTTATTTATTTTCCTATGATTAGAATACCATTATATCAGATAACTCAAGAAATTTATACTGGAACAAAAAGTAAAGTTTATCGTGGAATAAATACCATAACTCAACAACCAGTAGTTATTAAAGTTCTGAAGAAAGAATACCCGACCTTTTCTGAGTTATTACAATTTAGGCATCAATATACAATTACTAAAAATCTTAATTTGGCTGGAGTTGCTAAACCTCTATCTTTAGAAAAATATGGTAATGGTTATGCCCTAATTATGGAGGATATTGGGGCAGTTTCTCTCAATACTTACCTGAGTAACCAAAAACTTAATCTGCAAAAGTTTTTGGAGCTGGCAATTTCAATGGTTGAAATTTTAGAAGGTTTATACCATCATCAGATTATTCATAAAGATATTAAACCTTCTAATATTCTAATTAACCCAGATACTGGGGATGTGAAGTTAATTGACTTTGGTATTTCCACATTATTAACTAGAGAAACTCAAGAAGTTATTAACCCTAATATTCTGGAGGGGAGTCTCACATATATTTCTCCGGAACAAACAGGAAGAATGAATAGAGGTATTGACTATCGGAGTGATTTTTATTCTTTAGGTATTACATTCTATGAGATGCTGACAAAGCAATTACCTTTTGTATCAAGTGACCCCATAGAATTAGTTTATTTTCATATTGCTAAAGAACCTACTCCACCTGCTAATTTAAATAAAGAAATACCTTTAATGGTAAATAATATTATTCTGAAAATGATCGCTAAAAATGCGGAAGAACGCTATCAGAATGCTATTGGATTAAAACATGATCTACAAATTTGTTTAAATTATTGGCAAAACAACAAAAATATTCCTTTATTTGAGTTAGGAAAACGGGATATTTCTGACCGCTTCAGCATTCCAGAAAAGCTTTATGGTCGCCAAAATGAAGTTAATAATTTATTAAGTGCTTTTGAAAGAGTTGCTGCAGGTAAAAGTGAAATAATGTTAGTAGCTGGTTTTTCAGGAATTGGTAAAACAGCAGTAGTTAATGAAGTTCATAAACCAGTAGTTCGTCAACGAGGCTATTTTATTAAAGGTAAGTTTGACCAATTTCAGTGCAATGTTCCTTTTAATGCTTTTGTACAAGCATTTCGTAATTTAGTGATACAATTGCTAAGTGAAACGGAAAATAATTTACAGAAATGGAAGACTAAAATTCTCTCAGAATTGGGTGAAAATGGGCAAGTTATTATTGAAGTTATTCCTGAACTAGAATCTATTATTTCTCCTCAACCTGCAGTGGCAAAATTATCAGGAACTGCGACGGAAAATAGGTTTAATTTATTATTTTTAAAGTTTATTAAAATATTTGCTTCTCAAGAACATCCATTAGTTATTTTTTTAGATGATTTACAGTGGGCAGATACAGCTTCTCTAAAATTAATGGAATTGTTGATGAGTGATAAAAATAGTCAGCATTTATTATTGATAGGAGCTTATCGGGATAATGAAGTAAATCCGGCTCATCCTTTAATGTTAACATTAGAAGAAATAGGCAAAAATTTAGCTGTAATTAATACTATTATTTTAAAACCACTAGAACTAACTTCTGATTTAAATCCCTTAGTAGCAGATACGTTTAATTGTTCTCAAGAAATAGCATTACCTTTGGCGAAGTTAGTCGGTCAAAAAACTCAAGGGAATCCTTTTTTTATTACTCAATTTCTCAAAGCATTGTATCAAGAAAAATTAGTGACATTTAATTATAAGGCTGGTTATTGGGAGTGCGATATTGCTCAAGTAAAATTATTTTCTCTAACCAATGATGTTGTAGAATTTATAGCAAATCGTATCCAAAAGTTGTCATCTGAGACTCAAGAGGTGATGAAATTAGCGGCTTGTATTGGTAATAAGTTTGATTTAGAAACTTTAGCTATTGTTTCAGAAAAAAATATTGTAGAAACAGCTAATAACTTGTGGCAAGCATTGCAAGAAGGATTAATTTTACCTGTTACAGAAGTCTATAAGTTTTATATTTCAGAATAGTCAAGTGCATTAGCAACTTTTCAGACAATAGAAACTGAGGCTAGTTATCAGTTTTTGCATGATCGGGTACAACAAGCAGCTTATTTGTTAATTCCAGAAGAGCAAAAACAAGCAACTCATTTAAAAATAGGGCGATTATTGTTAGAAAATATCCCAAAAACTGAAAGACAAGATAGGATTTTTGATATTGTTAATCAGTTAAATTATGGGATGGATTTAATGAATAATTCTATTGAGCGAAAACAACTTGCTGGGTTAAATTTAATTGCTGGAAAGAAAGCTAAGGTTTCTGGTGCTTATAATACTACAATTAATTATTTCAATACAGGTCTAGAGTTGTTAACTGTTAATAGTTGGAAAACGAATTATGATTTAACATTATCCCTCTATGTAGAAGCCACAGAAGTGAGTTCTTTGATAGGTGAGTATGAGCAGATGGACAAATTAGCTGAGGTTGTATGTCAACAAGCTAAAAGTTTATTGGAGAAAGTTCCAGTTTACATGAGTAAAATTAAATCTGAATTTGCTCAAAACCAAATGATGAAAGGTATTGATCTAGCTATAGTAGTTATTAAAAATTTAGGATTAGAATTATCTCCTATATTGGAAGAAGCAGAGTTATCTGCTGCTATTGCAGAACTCCAGTCATTGATATTTCTGAGCGATCGCTCCACTGAAGACCTCAAACAACTTCCAGAAATGAAAAATCCTGAAAAGTTAGCTTTAATAGAACTTTTAGGGTTAATAGGAGCAGCAGCTTTTGTTGTGGGTTCCCCACTATGGTCGAGTATAGTTTTTGCTATGGTTACTTTATCTATGGAGTGGGGTAATACTCCTGTTTCTGCTTACGGTTATAGCTCTTACGGAATTTTCCTCTGGAGTAGAGGAGAAATTAAAGCAGCTTCTGAGTTTTCTGAGGTAACATATAGACTATTCGAGCGCTTCGGTGGAGATACTCTCAAAGGACTGACTGTCGCAAACCTCCATCTGCGCCATTGGAAAGAACATTTAGGAAAAACTTTGCCTTTATTTCTAGAATGTTATTCCCTAGCTTTGTCTAGAGGAGACTTGGAATTTGCTAGTTATAATATTTCTTTACACTCTTTTTATTCCTACTTTATTGGGTCAGAATTAACAGAGCTTTCTCTAAAGCTGAATAACGCTATTGATGCTGTTTTTCAAATGAAGCACAAAGTTCCTCTAACCTGGTTGCAAATGACTCAACAAACTATTCTGAACTTAAGCGATCGCTCTGAAAATACCTGTTTATTAATTGGTGAAGCTTTTGATGAGACAAAAATACAGCCTCAAGAAGATTTTGGACTGACATACTTACATTTTTATAAACTTTATTTATATTATCTGTTTGGCGACTACCAAGAATCTCTAAAATTTTGTCTAGCAGGACAAACATATCTGCATTTTAGTAGTTCTGACTATAGTCTCATACTTTTCTATTTTTATGGCTCTTTAATTCGACTTGCTTTGTACAATGAAGGTTCAGAAGAAGAACAACAACAGTGGTTAGAACAAGTGACCTCTTACCAGAAACAGATGAAAATTTGGGCGCACCATGCTCCTATGAACTTTTTACATAAATTTCATCTAGTAGAAGCAGAAAAACATCGGGTGCTTCATAACTATGTTGAAGCAATTGAACTTTATGAACAAGCGATCGCTGGAGCTACAGAAAATAAATATATTCAAGAAGTTGCCCTAGCTAATGAACTTGCAGCTAAATTTTACTTAGGGTGGAATAAAGAGACTATTGGCCAAGCATATTTAATCAAAGCTTACTACGCTTATGCTCAGTGGGGAGCTACTGCTAAACTTAAACATCTAGAAAAGTGCTACGGTGATCTACTTAAACCCCTACAGGAACAAAAACCTAATTTGACTTCTAGCTTAACTACTGAAACTATCATATATACAAGTAGTGATACCTCTTTAATTTTTGACTTCAAGAGTGTGATGAAAGCAACTCAGGCAATTTCAGGAGAAATTAAACTTGAGAATTTACTCTCGGTTTTGATGCGAGTTACCCTAGAAAGTGCTGGAGCTAAAAAAGGTTATTTAATCTTACCCCAAGGGGAAAATTGGGTAATAGAAGCTGAGGCTATTCGTAATAGAAACCTTGAGGGAGAATTACAGCTAACAGCAAAACAGTCTATTTCTATTAACTCCACAAATAAGCTTTCTACTTCTGTTGTTTATTATGTGGCGCGTACTCAAGAAATTGTTGTACTTGATGATGCTACTAATGAAACTAAGTTTGCTGCTGATACTTATATTCAAAGGTATAAACCTAAGAGTATTTTATGTATTCCCATTATTAATCTTTCTCAATTTATTGGCATACTATATCTAGAAAATAATCTGACGGTAGGAGCTTTTACTAGGGATCGCCTAGAAGTATTAAAATTTCTCACTACTCAAGCAGCTTTATCCTTAGAAAATGCCAGGCTTTATGAAACCTTATCTATTGCTAAAAATCAACTTGAAGAATATAATCAGACCTTAGAGGAGCAGGTTAAAAAACGTACTGAAGAATTAAATGAAAAAAATGTAGATTTATCTGAAACTATCAAAAAACTACAAAAGGCTCAAGGTCAATTAATTCAAACGGAAAAAATGTCTAGTTTAGGGCAGATGGTAGCGGGAATTGCTCACGAAATTAATAATCCAAACAATTTTATATATGGCAATGTTAATCACGCTATTGAATATAGCAAAAATTTACTTAATTTAATCAATCTTTATCAGGAAGAATATCCTCATCCGACAATTAAAATAGAAGAAATGACTGAAGATATAGATTTCTATTTTTTAAGAGAAGATTTATACAAATTACTAGATTCTATTAAAGTAGGAGCTGAAAGAATTCAAAAAGTTGTGCTATCTCTACGGAATTTTTCGAGATTAGATGAATCAGATATGAAGCCAGTAAATATCCATGAAGGTATTGATAGTACTCTACTAATTTTACAAAATAAACTTAACTATAAAATTGGAAAATCAGAAATTAAAGTAGTCAAAAACTATGGGCCTCTTCCATTAGTAAACTGTTACGCTTCTTACTTAAATCAAGTATTTATGAATATTTTAATTAATGGTATTGATGCTCTAGAAGAGGCGAGAAAAAATAATAGTGAATTAGAAGAGCCTATTATTATTATTAGTACAGAAATTACTCAAGACCAGACTGTAACAATTAAAATTTTTAACAACGGCCCTAGCATTAGTCTCGAAAATCAAAGGAAGATATTTGACCCATTTTTTACTACTAAACCAGTGGGTACTGGTACAGGTTTAGGTTTATCAATTAGTTATTCAATTGTTGTTGAAAAACATAAGGGTAAGCTAACTTGTAATTCTTCATTAGGGAAAGGAGTAGAATTTGTGATTGATATTCCATGTGACCTATAAAGAAGTTAAGCATTCAAGCATTGGCTATCAGCTATTACTTTTATTTGAGGTTCAAAGGTGTATTAATTGAGCCAGAATTAAATCTTAAATAAAAAAGTGGATTTCTTTGATATTAAATCTAACTGAAATATCAATTATTATCCAACTCTTTAGCCTAGCAAATTCAATTATTCTACAATTAAATTTATATATAGTTATTTAAGTTTTAATCGATAGGGATAGAGTAAGTAATGTAAGGCGATCGCATGAATATTTAATCAGGGGTTTACCCTTCTCTTTGCGACATCAAAAGAATATTACAAATAATTAGGGTACAAAAGGAATATTTATTCAGATTTTCCCCTTGATTAAAAAAAGATATTTCAACCAACATAATGATATTTAAACTATCTATTCTGACTTATGAGTACTGTCTCCTAACTCAATAGTGATAACCTGAATTCAAAGAGTAAAAATTAATCTTCGATGGTCAACCATTAAGGGTTTAAAGGGCGTGTTGTAAATTTAAAAAAACGGTTTAATTTTGATTAAACAGCACTTTTGCTTTAATTATTTGTTTTTAGAGTAGTGAATCTAAATATTTAAAAACTTCTCAACTTTTTTAGGTCTTGAAAAAGTGTCTGGTATTACATCCAAAAACCTTCAGATAAGTTAGCATTTTGGGCAGAATAATTGCAGATGGCAGCAAGAGACAAATATATCTGACTACCTCCTCTATAATTCGGCCTTCATCCCATCCCAGGAGGGATGGGTTGGGGGTACGTCTGCGCACTCAACGTTCAGAGATGGAGATGAGTCTCCTACTCCTTAACAAGAGAACCCTAAATAGTTAATTTTGATGGCATATCAATATAAGTTTTGAGTCTGGAAGCTAAAACCTGAACATGGGGTTCAAGCATCATGGTAATATGATCCCCAGGAACAGTCTCAAGTTCTACAGAACGTTGAGAAAGTTGCTCCCAACCCAAAAAAGAATTCTTTTGCAGTTGGTTGCGAATAGTATCAGTCAAACCAATGGCGCTATTCCAAGTACGAACATCACTACTACGGAAAAGAGCAATAGGAGTCGGATAAAGTTTCTCTGGGTGATAATGACCCATCGCATAAACACTAGCTTTTAAAACTTTGACAAAACTATGCACTTGTCTTTTAGCTGCCTGAGAAGAACGTACATGAAGCTTTTTCACTAGTTGCTCAGTTACATAATTTAATTGCTCATCAGGAGAGAAAACTTTCAGATCATTATAGGATATCTCTAAATTTTCCTTTAAAAAGTATTCAAATAACCTCACGACCTCACTCATATATTTAGTATCATCCCAACCCGCAATTATAAAACTACTAAATAAAGGGGCAGGAATATCAAAAACAGCAAGTAAACCAATTTCATCTCCCTGTTTTTGTAACTGTTGGGATATTTCAAAAGCTACTTGCCCACCAAAAGAATGACCACCCAAAAAATAAGGACCTGTGGGCTGAATCTTTTTTAATGCGTCAATATAGTCGGCAGCGATCGCCTCAACATTTGTTTGAGGTTCTGCTTGATCATCCATTCCCCGTGCTTGTAGTCCGTAAAATGGTTGGTCTTGACCGAGATGAAAGGCTAGAGAATGGAGATAAAACGCAGTTCCCACACCCCCAGGGATACAGAAAAAAGGAGGCTTAGAACCTTTTGCTTGAATTGCTATTACAGGAGTAGCAAAACCCGAACCTAAGTTTCCATCTGCAACTAACCCTATATCATAATTTGCAGAAGGTTGTGGGGAAAGCACTTCTTTTGCCAAATAATTAGCTAGAGCTTCAACTGTGGGATATTCAAAAATTAGTGTTGCCGGAAAAGAAGTTCCTAAGCTATCTTGGAGAAGATCGCTCAACTCAACAACTGTCAGAGAATCTAATCCCATACTAGTTAAAGGTTGTTGCCAGTCTAATTGAGATTTATTTACCTGGAGAATATTTGAGATTAAAATCTGAAGATGAGATATTAGTAATTCTTGACGTTTTTCAAGTGTGGTAGCTAAGAGTGTTTTTCTATCTAAGAAAGCTTCTTTTTCCTTTTCCAACAGATCAAATTCTTGGTAAATACTACTGCCAACAACATCAAGACTTTGCTCTAAAAAACCTACTTTGCAAGCATGACGCTGAATCTTGTTGCTAGAAGTTTTAGGAATAGTTCCTGTTTTCAATAATAATATCCCATAAACTTGTAACTGATGCTGTTGAGATACAGCTTGACGGATAGCGTTAACAACCTCATCTACATCCAGTTTATCTAAGTAACTTTCCTGAACTTCTTGAACAATGACCAACCTTTCCTCACTTTCCAACTCTACGGAAAATGCTGCACCACAACTAGGTCGTAAAGCTTGATGACTTCTGTCTACAGTTAACTCAATATCCTGGGGATAATGGTTACTACCTCGGATAATAATTAAATCTTTGAGACGACCAGTGACAAATAATTCATCATTGAGCAAAAATCCTAAGTCACCAGTCCTGAGAAACGGACCCTCCTGTGTATCTTTTAAGTAATTTTGAAAAGTTTCTGCTGTTGCTTGGGGTCTACTCCAATAACCTTGAGCAACACTAGGACTAGAAACCCAAATCTCTCCCACTTGGTCATCTGCACATTCAGTTAAAGTTTCCGGGTTAACAATGAGAATTTTTTCACCTGAACTAGCGCGACCACAACTAACAATTTTTTGGGTACTATCATTCTCGTCAACTGTTACCAAAACCCGATTTTTAGTAAATTCAGCCTTGTCAACATTCAGAATAACTGGGGGTTCTGTTATTAAGCCTAAAGTAATACCGACAACACTCTCTGCCATCCCATAGCCTGCAGTTAAAGCCTCTGGGCGAAAGCCATAGGGTTTAAAAGTCTTGATAAACCGCTCAAATGTCTCCGCACGAATTGGTTCAGCACCGCTAAGAGCTAACTCCCAATTACTTAGGTCAAGCATTGCCCGTTCTTCAGGGGTTGTTTGAAAACAAACTAGGTCATAAGCAAAGTTAGGAGCTAGGCTTTGAGTAGCTTTGTAATGAGACATAGCCATTAGCCAACGGAAAGGTTTTTGCAGAAAATCCAATGGCGACATAATTTTAACAGGGAAATTACCGTAGAGAGGTTGTAGAACTCCCACTAATAACCCTGTATTGTGACTAAAGGGTAACCAAGTCACTGTAATACTTTCAGGTGTAATATCAGATTGTTCATAGCCCATAGCTAAATTGTGCAGAATATTTTTGTGGGTGATCATTACACCTTTAGGTTTTCCAGTTGAACCGGAAGTGTATTGAAGAAAAGCCAATGTATCACCGTTGATATTAGGTTCTTGCCAATGGGACTCCAGATTTTGAGCAATAATATTATCGGTATCTAACAGCTGTATTGTTGCTAACATGGGATTTTCCGCAAAGCGACCTTTTAAGTAAGGTAATAGAGGTGTAGTGGTAAGAATCAACTTTGCTTGAGCATCTGCTGCAATTGCTTCTAATTTTGAGAGGGACTGATCAGGGCGTGGTGGATAGGTTGGTATAGCGATCGCCCCCCCATACAAACAGCCAAAAAATCCAGCCATCAATTTTAGTCCAGGGGGGTACAACAGCAAGACTCTTTCACCTTTAGCATTTAGGGACTGAAGATTTGCTGCTATGGCCTTAGCGTGTTGTTCTAATATTTGATAGGTAAGACTATCAGCTTCTGTTTCACCATCTTTGAGAAAAGTATAGGTTTTTTGCTTAGGTTGATCTAGGGTTCTATGGTGTAGGAGGTCTATTAAAGTATCAAATTGCATAATTAAAAAAAAAGCTAAACATCTTGATATTAAAACTTCGGAGTTAATACCCCTACTATGTTTTTCTGCGCTGATAGTTTAACATAAATGTATATTTGTTTCAAGTGAAAAATAATCATTCAAAAAATTGGAGTAACAGTATACGATATTTCCTGCCCCAGCTACAAACAATAAAACAATTGGCTTTAGTTTTTACTCTGTTAGCTGTTGAGGCACTGAAATATATATTTTTTGATCTATGCCAATTAGTCTTTTAGCAGCAATTATTATCTATAAATTTCCACTATACAGGACTCAAAAAAAAATAATTTTTTTGTATTTATCCAAGGTATATTTGACCAAGTTTAGTGCAATATTACTTTGATTACTTTTGTACAAGGATTTCGTAATTTAATATAAAAATTTCTGAATAAAACATAAATTAAATCACAAAAATTGAAGAATGCAATTATCTCAAAATTTAGTAATAATAGGTAAAATATTATTTAATTTATATTTTTATAATATCTTGATAATAAGTACAAAAAACCTTTGATCTTTAAACCTATTTTTCCTTGAGTATAATTGCCTTTCTTCCTACAAAATGTAAATATTCACCCATAAATAATATTTTTTATAACTAAATATATTATTTATTTGTCCTCAACTTGCGGTCAAATAATTACCAGATAATAGGCTTGATAATTGCTTTGATCTACTTTTTTTAAAGGCTCATTGATTTTCCTAGAGATTTATAGTTGGTGGAAATGTCTGAGACAAATGGTAATGAATATAAGTTGTTCACAATTAGGTAACCTAATCAAATGCTATTGAATTAATTTCAGGTAAAAATCCAGCATTTTTTACCCACTTAGCACATTCTGTTTCTAACTCTTCAGACATAATTATATCATATCTTTTGAGCTGTTCAGTAGTTAATAAATTGTGCCAGCGACCATTTACTCCTTTATTAATAAAAGTATTAGGTTGAAAGACTCCTTTTTGCTGAAACTTTTGCCAATTTGACTTCATATATTCTAGAGAACTTTTTTCTAAGACCATCTCTTTTTTTGAACTATTGATATTTAGATTGAGAAATTCAGAAATTCTGTCAATTTCTTGAGATTTATCATAGATTAAATTATGATAGTGGACTAAAAGTACATTCGGTAAATTTCTTACCTGCCACCAACTTTTTATATGTTTCCAATAAGACCAATACTGATTTTTATCCTCTTTTGTTTCTACAAAATCATCCCAAAAAGCCGCAAAATCTTGTGGTAAATTTTCATGGAAATATTCAGGCAAGAAAGATTGATAATGATGATATAAAGATAATCCCACATCTCTGCCATCTCTTACTAAATAAATATATTTCCATTCTGGGTAACATGGTAAAGCTTCAAACAATAGATGACTTTTTAAAATTCTGGGGCTAGACAAACTTTCTATCCAAGATTTTTTATTTTCTGGGGGAGTAATAAAAATTTCTTCTACCCAGGGACTAAGATCATGGAGAGATTCAAAATCATCATGGCCATTAACCATTAAATTAACTATTTGTTGAGTTAAAGTTGTGCCTGACTTATAACAGGAGGAGATGACAATATCAGTATTTCTAGGCTTAATTAAATCCCAGATTGTTGAATTCTGTAGCTCGCTTTTTATTACTATCCGGTTTTTCGGTAATGATTGATAATTTGGCAGCATAATAATTTTCTAAATTTTTCCCGTTTAGTTGCTTTATGATTTTTAGATTAATTATCTAAATAATTAGATTAGTTTAATGCTAAAAAAATCAAGATCGTCTTTTTCTGGGATATCAAAAAAGATTAGGAATTACTCAATATTTTTGACCCTTTTACCATTATATAGCTAACTAGAAAGTAATGGCAAATTTTTACCTAGGGCTTGCTAATTCAATATAAAAGCACTAGCACATAAAGGCTTTAGTGTTTTTTAATCGAAAAAACTACCTGGTTTCCGATCCCTGAAGCTAAAAAAGCTAGCATTTCGAGAACTCCTATGCCAGAAAAATCAAGAGACAAATAATATTCCACCGCTTCCTCTACCTACTTCCTTACTTCTTAAACAGACTTTTTTAGCAGACCCTAGCTAGTTATATAGTTCCTGTTAAAACTGGTTTACCTGTTGATACTGCCTGTTCAATAATATCAGCAGCACGAGTGACTCCACCTGCTCGTTTAATTGCTTTCTGTAATCTCAAAGCATTTTGCTTATATGACGGTTGTGTGAGCACCTGAGAAATAGCTGTTCGTAACCGAGGTACTGTTAAACGTTTCAGTGTTATCGCTACTCCAGCTCCAGCCCAAGCTATTCGTGCCGCTACTCCTGGTTGATCGTTAGCAATAGGAATAGCAACCATTGGTACTGCATTACTTAAACATTCTAGAGTTGTATTCATACCTGCATGAGTAATAGTGAGAGTAGCTTTTTGCAGTATTTCTAATTGGGGTGCATATTCAACAACTAGAGGATTTCCTGCTAAGTTGGGTAGAGATTCTGGAGTGGCAGAACCTCCCAGAGAAATAACTAACTGAGCATCCAACCCCTCACAAGCTGCTGTAATTTGATAAAATACCTCAACCAAACGATTTTGTATAGTTCCCATAGAGGCATAAATTAAAGGTTTACCTGTCAACTGTTCCCAAGGAAAGGAAACAGGTTCTCTAGTACCTGAATAATGATAAGGTCCTGTGAAATGAAAACACTTAGGTAAATTTTCTCTGGGAAATTCTAACTCAGCAGGTTGCTGACTAATTTGAGCCAGTAGAGAATAAGCATCATTGGGGTCAGAGTACAAAGGTAAATTCCATTGACGACGATACTCAGCTACTACCTTGTTAATAGGTTTGCCTAAGATTTGATAGAAACTCCAAGTAGCTCTATTACGCAGTTTTGCCCACCAGGCGGGGTTATATTTCCAGTTGCTTACAGGGTGGGGAACATTCTCATCTTGATTGAGTACCAGTGCACTACAAATAGTAATAAAGGGAATGTCTAGAAAATCCCCTATAGATTCTCCTAATGAAGCCTGGTCGATTAACAAAGCATCTACACCAGCATTTTTGATGACTTGCGGAGCATCCCGAAGCAAAACATTTGTCCAGTCTTTTAATAGTGTAATTGTATAGCGAAATGCAGCTAACCCGCTGAGTTTACTCAGGTGATTTAAAGCTTCTGCTGTGCTGCCCTTAGAATATTCTTCCGTGCCATAGGCAACAAATTCTAATCCTGCTGCTAGTGTCTTAGCTTCAGCGTCAAGTATCCCTATCGTCGTGACACGATGACCACGCCTTTTTAATTCTTGTCCTATGGGAAGCATTGGATTTAGGTGTCCTGTCAATGCCGGACAAATCAGACCAAAATGAGTCATAGTAAGTTTTTTCCTGGTTTTCTGATTTTCCCCTACAATCATACTATCAAGCATTACGAAAATCAATCATTGTCTGCCAATACACATCTGGCATCCCCGTATCAAAACATCGCCCTTTGACTAAATACCCTGTCATTCCTTCTGCTTTTTGTAATTTATCTAAACAAGATGTCAGTTGAAATTCTCCTTTTTCCCTCGCATTTTGTTTAATGTTTTCTTCTAGGTAATCAAATATTCTTGCGGTTAATACATATATCCCAAAAACTCCTAAAAAGTGTTCTTTTTTCATCCCTAACACATGAAGCTTTTCTCTGGCATAATTTAGGTCTGGTTTTTCATAAATTGTATCAATATTAATTAGACTATCGGCAACTAAAGTTCCACCAATACAACCATAATGATGTATTTCTGTTCCTGGGATAATTCTCACCCCAAGTACACTTTTATTCGTCTGTTCATAGACTTGCAAAAATTGACTTGTACAGGATTTTGTGACCTCAGAAGTATAAAGATGATCCCCCAGTAATAGCAAAAAAGGTTCGTCTCTTACCCAATCTTTAGCACAGAAAACAGCATGACCATAACCAGCCTGCTGCTCTTGAGTTAAGAAAGTAATTTTATTACCTAAATTTTGTAAATATTGGCAATATTCTTGTTTTTCCGGGGAGAGTTTTTCATAATAACTAGGAACACCTTGGAAATAGTCTGTAAAAATTTGGCGATCGCTTTCCTGTACCACCACTCCCACCTCTTCTATTCCACCACTTATAGCCTCTTCAATAATTATTTGAATTATTGGTTTAGCTCTGCCATCTTTGTCTATTATGGGAAATAGTTCTTTTTTCACAACTTTAGTAACTGGGAACATCCTTGTACCGAAACCTGCCGCTGGAATTACTGCTTTTCTTACTTTAGCTGTTGTTTCTGTCATATATTTTTGATTTTTTGGTTAACTAATAAATAAAAATTAGTAAAATTTAGACTTTTAAACTTGTATAAATTGAATTTTTAAGAAAATTTGTTTACTATTCTCTGCTATTTCTGAAAGCTATATTTTTTTTCATTTCAGCGTAGAATATGTATTTTTCCCAAAGTACATTATCATCAATTATTGACTTAATCAAAGTTTTTATGATCATTTAATTATAGAATCTAATAATGAACATTTATTATTGGAGTGGTAACAAATATTTTGATATTGGAGTAAGCTGTCAGCCATCAGCTATCAGCTTGAAGGAAAAATTAGCCTCCAAGAAGAATTACAGCGCTTTTCAAATTGATAAACTGCATCGCCATAACCAAAACCTTGTAGGAGCGTTGCATAACAAAAATGCGTTTCATGTACCATAGCGAAACGTCCCTACTGTAGTCTACTGAAATGAAAATTGCTATAAAAGTCTGACACCGAAAAGATGATCAGCTCAACTTAGTAATTTCTTACTTTCATGGAGCTTTTTGGGCACCATTAACAAGAAAAAGCTCTTTAGCTAAGTACTAATAGCTGAATGTTCACATATGGCATCAAATTTAGGAGGGAAATAATTATCGCATCAGACTAAGTTAAAGGCTTTAAGATTTTTGAGAGATAAATGTGATCTAAAAGTATGAATAAGGTGGTATTTCTGACGATGAACCACATCATCATCAAAACAATGTAGGGACATTCCATAGAACGTCCCTACTGTGGTCTAACTATTAAAAAAAACACTGTAATTATTTAATTTGCTTCCATCTCCAAAATACAAAATAATCAACTTACCATCTTTACCACTGCTAATGAGCTTGCTATCAGGAGTAAACGCTACCGAAGTTATAGCTCTTGTATGTTCCTTACATATAGAAATAGGTGTTAGCCTTTTCAGACTCCAAACTTTAATATTTCTATCACTGTCTTTACTCACAATTAACTTTCCATCGGAGCTGAAAGCTAGCGAGTTAAAAACAGCTGAATGTGTTCTACGGTAGTTATCATGTTGCCGATCTGTTTGAGGATGCCATTACCTTTACTCCTGATGTCTCGAGAAGCTTGTTAATTTTGAGCAGTATTTCTTGTTGGACTAAAATAGATTCAGCTAAATCTCTAGTTAGGATATATGTGAAGATATCAATATCAACGATTTCATGACTCAAACTGCTAATACCAACACTTTCTTCGGAAAGTTTTGGATCTTGAGCGAGGACATTTCGTAGCTTCTCCATGATTTCTTCTAAGTCTTCGTGAACACTGTCATAGCTCAATGAAAGTGTCTTGTCAAAATAATAGTTGTCACGCTTACTATGATTGACAATTTGCGATGTGGATACTACTGTATTAGGGACAGAAATGAGGTAGCGTTCTGGCGTGCGAATCAATGTTGAGTGTAAACTGATGTTTTCTACTGTACCGGTAACACCACCTAATTCACAAAAATCGCCAATCTTTATTGTGTCAGTTAACAATAAGGTTAAACCACCTACTACATTTTCTATATATGGTTTAACTCCAAACCCAACAGCAACACCACTAATTCCGAAGCTAGCTATTATTGGTCCAACAGCTATGCCAATTTCTTTGCTGGTAATATAAAAAACTATTAATCCTGTTACAGCTCCTAGTAAACGAAATCCATTGTGAATCATTACTTTTTTCAAGTCTCTATTCTGTTCAGCCATTCTGAAGATAATAGTAGAACTAATGGCATTGAATACCATAAAAGCGAGCCAAGCTAAAACAAGACCTTGCAGAACAGTTGATAATGTCAGTAGATTTTCTAGGAGTTTGCCCGTGATATTAATAGATTGATCTATGATATATTTCCAAAAAGTAATCAAGCAATATGTGAAAACTGGTATAAATAATCCCAACCATGATTTTTTCTGGGGATCAGTAATTTTTCCTTTGTGCGAGACTTTGAATATCAATTTGTCGGCAAAAAAAACGGTAGGGAATATTATCAAGGTTACTATAGCTAGACTAAACCATTGCCAGAGGGTTTGGCCATACAACAATATAATATTTTTCCCCCTTGGTAGCCATGTATTCCATTTGGGAGGTAGGAGATGGCCAGGTGTACTGATATAGAATTTGTAGAACCCTGGAGATGTTTTCCAGTAATTCGATTCATTATAGGGATATTTCTTGATCAATTGATAATATTTTCTGATCCGCTTCACTGTTTCAGGGGTAAAGAGAAATTGATTGGCATTGAAACCTTTCTCAACTAACTGCATTTTAATCTCAGTTTCTGGAACTTCCCAGCGTGTTAGGGATCTAGAGAAAACATCTTCTTGACTAGGAATCATACTGGGTCTAGGTAATTTAAGGCGGTCTAATATCTCTTTCAGCATTAATGCAGATTGTGTACCAAACTCTTGAATAGTAACTGGGGAAACATCTACAAGATTTAAGGCCTTAATCGCCCGGTTAAGAGCTAAGTTTGCTTCATCGGCTTTTTTTAGCACTGCCTGAGAATGCCATAATCCCCCGTCTTTTTTTGACTGCTCTTCAGCTTCCATAATCAGTGTATAAGCCTGATTCATATTATTCATAAATCCTGACATGGTAGCACGGGGACTATTAGTGTCAGGTGGCCTAAGTGGGTTAAAGTTTGAGCTTATGCTAATAACGGCATGCTGAGTCAGCAGAATTATTATTACAACAGTGAGAATTTGTAAAAAGAGTTTTTTTATGAGTTTCATACTGAGAAAGTCTCCATAACTTGCAGATTAGTCTATTTATTTAAGTCTTAAGAGTCCATTTTTCCTGATCAATTCTGGCTTTGTCAGTAGGAAATGTGAGAAATTTTCCCTCAATTTATTTCTAAAATTTGTAAGGAATGTATGATTTGTTTGCTATAATTTCCCAAAACACTAACATTTTCCAATCTATGGATATTAAAGAAGTTTTGAAGTTGGTTGAGGAGCTAATTTATGACCATACCGGAGAAAATTTAGACTATCTGCCAAAAACTATATTGCAAGGCACTTTAGAAGGTCAGACTTACAAAAAAATTTCTGAGGAAACTTACGCTAGCGAAACCCATGTTAGGTATATTGGTGCTAAATTATGGAAAACTTTATCGGAAATACTCGGTGAAAATATTACCAAAGCAAATTTTAGAACAATTTTAGAAAATACAAATATTTACAATTTTGTACCTGTTGTTTGTAGAGATAATGCAACAAATAACATTAATATCTGTCCGTCAAACCCTCACGCTTCCGCAATAAAAACCAACTCTGAACAAACACCAACTCAACATATTATTGACCTAGACAAAGCGCCAGAAATTATCAACTTTTATGGGCGCACAGAGGAAATATCAACCATGACAAAATGGATAGTGAGCGATCGCCTCCGTGTCATTTCCCTTTTAGGAATAAGTGGTATCGGCAAAACGACCCTTTCTCTAAGATTAATTCAACAAATAAATGGGTTAGAAAACCAAACCCCTACCTTTAACTACATCATTTATCGGACCCTACGCTTTTCTCCCACCCTCACCACAACCCTCACTAACCTCCTGCAAATTTTCGCACCAGAAACAGAAGTTTCCCACAATATCGACATCCTATTATCACAACTACAAAAATACCTAGCAAAATATTCTTGCTGGATCATATTTGATGACGTACACAAATTATTTACTCCGGGAAAACTTGCTGGTCAATACAAATCTGGTTATGCAAATTATCGGGATTTTTTTCAACTATTTGCCACAGTCTCCCATCAGAGTTGTCTACTATTAATAAGTAGAGAAAAAATAGCAGAAATTTTCAAATTAGAAACAGAAAATTATCCAGTGGAAACTTTAATTTTAGGAAGTTTAGGAGCTTCGTCTAAAGCAATCTGTCAAAGGCACAAGTTAGTAAATCAAGAATCCTGGGAAAAATTGATTAATAATTATCAAGGAAATCCGCAATGGTTAGATATAACAGCAACAATAATTCAAGAATTATTTAGAGGTAAAGTAGCAGAATTTATGGAATATAAAACCCTAATTTTACCAGAAGCATTACAAGCCGAATTAGAACAACAATTACAAAATTTATCCCCTCTTGAAATCAGAATGATGAAGCAAATAGCCAACCAAAGCCAACCTATTTCAATAGCGGAAATAAGTAGACAATCACAACTATCTATTCAGGAAAATATTAACTTAATTCAATCCCTAAAGAAGCGGTTATTATTATATGGGCAGTTAGAGAATAATTTGACAGTATTTACTCTGAATTCAATCTGGAATCAATACTTAAAAAATAAAAATTAGTAGGATAAAATTTTTATTTTTTCTACATGTCAACTTTTTTTCATTATCACCTTAAATAATATCATTATAAATAATATTTTCAACTAAAAATTATGCGATATCATGCAACAAGGAGTTATATTATATCTATTGAAATAGTTAGAATGAAAACTTGAAGTAAGACTTGAGCAGTAAAACATATATAGAAAATTCTAAGTATATAAAGTTGAAATATTAAGAATAAATATTTTGTAATTTCGCTATATTAACTGTCATAGCTATACCTAAAATTTGATCAAATATTCTGTATTTTATAGGCTAAATCCCTACTAAAAACAAAAAAAATATCAAAATTTATCACTTGTTATCCAGATATAATATTACTTATCAATAGATTTATAAGAGTAAATTTCCTGATTATAAAAACAAATAATCATCAATAAAAATCTAGTTTATTGTTTAATATCAGACAATTATTAGCAACAAAATCCACTCAAAAAATATGGCTCAAAATATTCCAGCTAAAAATATCAACATTCTCTAAATAATAAATAATTCAGGAATTAAAAAAAACAAAGGTAAATAATTATTCCGGGAATTGCAAGATAATTTACTAGAAATTACTGACTTATAAAAAAACTCCTATAACAAGCAAAAACCGGTTTTTTTAAACCTAATAGATTATCCGCCATTGCTAGAAAATATTGTTAGGATGTCAGTAGTTAAACCCATCTTATTTATTGGTAATTTTTGTCTGTATCCATTGTATATTCGTAAGGAAATTACAGTTAATTTAGCTCTTGACAATGAGGATATTATTATTAAAGGTAAGATTGATAAATTAGCGTTAAAAGACCAATTTTAGAGAATAGTAATTGAGTCTAAAAAAGCTGAATTTTCTCTAGAAGCTGGGCGGGGTCAAATTCTTGCTTATATGTTAACAAATCCTCATTCAAATCGGCCTAATTATGGAGCGATTTCTACAGGTGACGGTTTTATGTTTATTAAATTAGTTAATGGAGAAATACCGCAATATGCTCTTTCTCAAGGATTTTTTACTTTTCATCCTGGTAATAAACTTTATGATGTACTTCCCATTCTCAAACCCTTAACTGAAATTGTCTTAAAAAGAATTGAATAGAGTATAGCTGAAGTCATTTCAGTTATCAGTTATCGGTTATCAGTATCTCTGGGTTCAGCTAAAGGCTTGAAATGCTGAAGTTTATTTTTTTCCGAACCTTGAAACGGAAAGCTTGAGACCTAATTTTTTTGTGAGAAGTAGAAACCCTAAATTCTTAGGGCGAACTAAATTTGAGAGCTGCGATAATTTCCTAACCATCTAAGCGACTGCCATAAGAACTGATACCAAATTTGCTGCTGCTTTTGGAGTATTACAGTACTTTTCCAAACTAGAAAACCACAAATAGTGAGTGTTGTATCCAACATTCCTATAAAGTTATCGCAGTCGAAGTATAAGTTAAGACATCAACTTCAGCTTGTCTCCAAAATTGGGAATAATTCAGCGTCGTAAACCTTTATTCAATTGCTATATCATTTCTTTGATGTGGTTCATTGGCAGAAAAATACTGTATAAAAAACTAGGTTTATAGGATACAGATGTTAGTATAGTAGAGCATTTAATATAAAATTGATATCAACATGACTACTTTCAATTTGACAAACCAAAACCTAGAAACAAACCTGGAGACAATTTTAAACCGTGCTCTCCAAGGTTATGATCTATCTCCAGCAGAGACACTTTTATTGTTATCCCCAACTACGAAACCTAATTTGGGAAAACTTGCCTTAACTGAACTTCCAGCAGAAATAACCGCTATCCAGAAAACAGCAGACCAACTCCGACAACAACAAGTAGGTGATACGGTAACTTACGTGATCAACCGTAATATAAATTTCACCAATATCTGTGAACAACATTGTAGTTTTTGTGCATTTCGCCGAGACGACGGGAAAACAGGTGCATTTTGGTTAGACATCAATCAAATTTTAGCAAAAGCTAACGATGCGGTGCAACGTGGAGCCACAGAAATTTGTATGCAGGGAGGATTAAATCTTCAAGCTAAAGTTGCAGGAAAATCTTTACCTTATTATTTGCAACTGGTAAGAGAGATTAAAAATGAGTTTTCCCATTTGCACTTACATGCTTTTTCTCCCCAGGAAGTTCAGTTTATTGCTAGGGAGGATGGGGTGAGTTATGAATATGTAATTGCTGCTTTACGGGATGCAGGGGTACATTCAATGCCCGGTACTGCTGCAGAAGTTTTGGATGATGCAGTCAGACGAATTATTTGCCCGGAAAAAATTGATACAGGAACTTGGTTAGAAATAGTGGGTACAGCCCACCGGTTGGGAATGCCAACCACAAGTACTATGTTATGCGGTCATATTGAAACCCCTAAACAGCAGATTTTACATTTAGAGAGATTGCGATCGCTACAACAAACTGCTATTGAAAAAGATTATCCAGCAAGAATAACAGAATTTATTTTATTACCATTTGTGGGACAAGAAGCACCTGCACCTTTACGTCGGAGGGTAGGGCACGACCAACCTATTTTGTTAGATGTTTTATTGTTAACAGCGGTGTCGAGAATATTCTTAGGAAATTGGATTATTAATCATCAACCCAGTTGGGTGAAAATTGGTTTAGATGGAGCAAAAGAGGCATTAAAGTGGGGTTGTAATGATATTGGTGGGACTTTAATGGAAGAACATATTACTACAATGGCTGGTGCTATTGGAGGTACTTTTATGGAAGTCAAAAATTTACAGGAAGCTATTACAAGTTTGGGGAGAAACTATCAACAAAGAGATACTCTTTATAAATATTTGTAGGTTTGGTTGAGGTACCGAAACCCAACAAAAAAAGTAAAAGTTATATACAGATTTTTTGTTGGGTTGCTCTGTCATTGATAGCCTACAACTATATTTTGATATTTTGATATTTAGAATTTACAAATATGAATGTTAAGATGCCTCTAGGTAGATCACATCAGGAAATTATAAAGTCTCCAAGAAGAAAACAAAAGTCATCTCAATATTTTTAAGGTGTTGTTGACATCCTCTCGGGCTTTTAAGAGTAGGGATATAGCCGAGCTATAGCTACTCAGCGAGTTTACCTTCAGAAGCTGTCACTACTTTGGCACTGGTCTCGAATTACTTCTACCTCCTTTTTTGTCTCCGTTTAGCTTTCCCTTCGCGATATAAAACGCTATATAAAAAGTGAAGTTCCTCCGAAGGACGCATGCCCAAGGAGCCAGCAAATTAGCAACATGCAGAACTTATGTATTGAAAAAAAATCAGCTAAAAAGTTTTTCTTTTCCTACAAGGCTTTTTTTAGGAATATTTTGTGCTATAATTAAAAAACTTTTTTCGTATGAAACCGCTCTCAAAATAAGCGGCTACCTAATTTTAGGTTTTGTAACTATTAAACTAGAATTATGGGTTTCGATAAGTAATGCTTCTAGTAAGAATTTCTCTAGGCAACAAGTACCCGAGAACCAAAGTTTTTTAAAGAAAGAAGCTGTATCCTAGGGCATGGAGGAATATATTTAAGGAAAAGAGCAAACTTTTGGGGAGAAAAAAAAGAACTTGATATATATTGTTTTGAAAATTCAATAAGCACCATAAGTAGAAAATATATTGTCAATAAGCGCAATAAACTACCGTTTATCAAAAATTTACCCTAGTTTATTGAAAATATACGTTTGCCCTATTCAAGCATAGTGGAGATAAGTTATACTAATTCCCATAAATAATGCTTTACTTGGGTAAAACTTCAGTGATTAAATAACTCATATAAGAAACAGAGTTTTTTTACTTTCTTTAGGTAAGTTAATGTTAATTATTTGTTTACTTATTCTCTACTTTTTGACTTAATAAAATGTAGAAAAATTTTTGAGAAATGATCTTAAAAGTCAGAGGTTCAAGGTGATGAGTCAGGCTTCTACCTCTATGTACTCGCTAATTATTAGAGCCTTCAATATTTGAAACACTTGCCAAATTTGAGATGACTGGGATAGTTTTTTCTCTGCATACTAGCGACATCATTACTATGATCATTTTCTCACTGAAGCGTTATAGATTGTGTTACAAAAATTTACAAAATCAGAGGTATTTTAATGATTACCACTATATCTAGTAATGAATGCTCTACTTTTTCAGACCAACTTTATGGGAAAATTAATAGCAATTTTAGAGAAAAAAATCAGTATCAAACACTGCAAAATATTGATTAACACTCTGTCATACTGAATTATAGTCGATCTTAAGATATTATTATTTCTGAAAAACACTTAGAGAAAAAAGTCAATATTTATTCTGTAAACTGAAATCTATCTTAACTATTTACATAGAATTATCCCTCCGATAAAACAGTAATTTATCAGGGGATATTACAGCTATTTGAAAAGAAGCAACAACAATTGGTTATCATCTTTCTCCAAAAATATTAAGAGAAAGATGAAAAGTTATTTATTAATTATAAGGGGTAATTAACCATGGAAAAAGTAGCTCAAAAAAACAACAACCTTACAAGTAATTATTATGGTTTGAGCCGTTGGTTAAAATCTCTAACTCTAGGCATAATTCCTGCTATTTTAACTGCTTTACCAGTGAATGCAGCCAAGCATATTTCTGTTGGTCACGAAGGTTTAAATACTTTGATTTCAGTATCAGCATTAGAAAGTTATGTTCAAAATGGAGAAATTAACTATGAACTAGCTAGCTATATGCTACTTTTAGAAGCTGAAGACGAACAGGAATACCGAGACTTCTTGCAAACTCGCTACAATTTTCCACCTCAAATAGTTGCTCAATTTCTTCACTCACCTATGGGAAAATTATTCCTCAACAGTTTAGGAGAAGTAATTAAAACTCATTCAGTTAATAGTGGTTCATCCTCTATTGAAAATGGTGCAGAAGCAATTAAAACAGCCTTATTAAAATCTGCAAATGACTCTGCAGGCTTAAGTATTATAAATTTTGTCCGTCATTTTCCCAGTGATGTTATGTGGCTAGAAGCAAAAAAAATTGTAGCTGTGACTGAAAAAATTTCTACTGTAGAACAAGAGACAAAAGCTTTGGTTGAAACAGTAGCAGAACTAACATTAAAAGAAGCTAATCAAGAAAAAAGAGTAGATTTCTCGCAATTACCGGATATTAGGAAAAAGGGAAAATATAGCTTTTCACAACAAAAAATTACTCTAGAAGATACCGGACGTAATCGCAATTTTTCAGCCCAATTTTATTTGCCAAATATATCTTCAGAAGAAACCTCAATTCCTGTAGTAGTTATTTCTCATGGTTTAGGTTCTAATGGGGTAAACTTCCAGAGCTTGGCCGAACATTTAGCCTCTTATGGATTTGCTGTTGCCCTACCTCAACATAGAGGTAGTAATTATGAATATATCCAGAAATTCTTAGCAGGTAAAACTCAAGATATGTTTCAAGGGAATGAGTTTATCGATCGCCCTTTAGATATTTCTTTCTTATTAAATGAATTAGAACAGTTAAATAAATATCAATTACAAGGTCAGTTAAACTTAGAAAAAGTTGGCATATTTGGTCATTCTTTTGGAGCCTCTACGGCCTTTGCCTTAGCAGGTGCAGAGATTAACTTTAATCAGCTCCAACAAGACTGTGGTCCACAAATGGAAATTTTGAATATGTCGCTGCTGCTACAGTGCCGTGCTTTGGAATTGAAACCACAAAAATATAACTTGAAAGATGATAGAATTGGAGCAATATTTGTACTTGACCCAGTGAATAGTAGTTTATTTGGAAAAGCTGGTATCAGTCAGATTAAGTTACCTGTTTTATGGGGAAGTGGGAGTGAAGATAAAATTACTCCCATAGTTTTAGAACAAGCAAACTCTTTTACTTGGTTGCCAACTACCAATAAATATTTGGTATTAACAGAGGGAGCAGATCATATTAATATTAATCTGGGTGCAGTTAACAAAAATGCCTTTACTTCTTTAGAAGAGTTAATTAAGCCAGACCCAGAAGTAGTAGTTGGTTATGCTAATGCTTTTGGTTTAGCATTTTTCCAAAGCCACGTTGCCGATCGCCCTGAATATCATTCTTATTTACAAGCATCTTATGCTAAGGCGATCAGCGAGCGACCTTTTAATCTGAGTTTAGTGCGTTTTTTGCCAGAAACTCAGTTAAACAAAGTATCAAAACAAGCAAGGAAAGACTAATTAAGGTTTATTGAAAAAGTCTTTTTGGGGAATAGGGAATAGAGATAAATAGAAATTATAGAGCAGGTGGTTGGATATATTTGTCCTTTGCGAACCTCTACCATAGTCAAGCTAAAATGATAAATTTTTGAGCTTGAGCAAGGGAAAAGAATGAACCAGATCAAAAAAAAATGATCGTCCGCTCTGGGAGTTGACATTCAACGTTCCGCTCTTCCTGGTTTAATAATAATGAAAAGCATTGAAGGTCTCTAGTGTGGTCGACCGAGGCAGGTCCTATTAGACTTCTCCAAAAACACCGATCAAAGAAAAAACTCCCTGCTCCCTAACCCCAAAAACCATTCTGCTTCAGGAACACCTATTATTTTTTGACTAATTTAGTCTTTAACTGATACTTAACAGTAGCATAAACTGCTTTGTAAGAAGCATTAATATTATACTCCTTTTGTAACCATGTTTGAATTTCTCCATAACTTTCAAAACCGTTATCAGGATCATTCAGTCGTTTTTCCAACTGATCTCGTGCCTCTTCTGGAATTGCTGGTTTGCGTCCCCCATTTTGTTTAACGTGCAATAGTCCTGGAAGTCCTTCCTTGCGATATTGTCTTAACCACCGTTGCACTGTAATTCGATTTACTCCTAGAGTAATTGCCAATTCTTTAACAGTTGCTACTTGACCAATTTTAAATAAATACAATGCTTGAATCTTCTGAAAACCACTAACGGTCTTTTGATGATTTAACAATGTTTTGAGTTCTGGAACTGTTTCTGTAATTTCTATTTTACATACCCCGGCCATATTTATTTCCTTTTACCTTTGTACTACTGTTCTAAGATTAAAACTTTTTCCATAATATCTGTAGCATACAAAATAATAAATTACTACTATAATATTTTATGGTAGATTTTTAGCATAAAAAGTACAAATCTTCATGATCAATCAAACCTTTGTAATGCGATAATTTTGCTTGATACAGCTATACCTCAGGTTTGATGATATACAGCAAATTTAATTGACTTAGTATTTAACCAATTGATTGGTTTAAGGTAGAACAGGATATCCTAAATGATTAGCAATTGAGCTTTGAGAGACAGATATCAGAGTCTAGACTAGTGAATTTAATAATAATATATCAGAACATCGTTTTACTACTAAACTAAACTTGTTGAACCTCCGCCATTACCCTAAATTTTTTTTTAATTTACAGCTAAATGAAATTTGTGCAGCATTCCGTCAAAAAAAAAGCTGATAGCCAGTTAATGAAAAATTAAGATCTCAACAAATAGGTTGTTTTCCTGGTTTGACAGCATGAATATACTCACTACCAGAATTAGGCCAACCTCTCCGATAAGCTGCTGACTCTGGTTTTCCCCATCCCAATTGTAGAAGCATCTCCAAAAAGCTTGATTTTTCCCATTTCAGCATATTGACCCATTCTGTACGTTGAGCGATCGCCTCTACCTCATATATCTCTATTTGGCGAAAGTCTCGACCATGACTCACACTTAAATACAAATCCATTCCTATCGTCACTTGGTTCCAGAAATCTAACACAGAAACCTTTGCTCCCTGCAAAATTTCTAAGTCATCGGACAAAGCAATTAACTGTTCATGCACAACAGGAAAACTAATAGTTCTACCATTAACCATAACTTGTCGCCAAACAATACCAGAGACCAAATATTCTCTTTGGTAGCGATGAATAGCAGCTTTAAAATCTTGATAAGCAGTAAACTTTTGGAAAGCTTCTGGTTTGAGAAATTGGTCAACCACTGGGTTTCCAGTATGGGGAGTTGCAGCCAAATTAAGACGTTGCCCTAGAAGACAAGCTTGGCGCTCTGTAGCTAAGATATCTATTAGCTCGTTAGTGCTGTAGACCTTTGACATAAGAACACAAATTAGTCAGGGTTCAATAATATCCTTTTATTTTGACACATTTTTAGCTAGGGAGTAGAGAATCAATCAATCAGAGTAAGTTTTTTTTCTTTCTGGTTGTAAGGAACAATAATTAGCTAAAAACTAAGGGTTGTGCATCAAGAAAGTGTAGAAATGGTAGTATAATTACAGTCCTTCAATACCTTTAATTCTTGTGGAATGTCCTCTGTGTGGCCATCACAGAACTCCAGTCTTATAGAAAGACAAGCATTGTCACTCAGGGATATAATTGTCCCAAATTCCTGCAAATTTTCAGTGACACTTTCAACGCTCTATACTAAAGTAGACAAGCTCAACCTGAACAAATATACTTCTCATACTTCCAAAGAAAATACTGTTGCACAAAGAGCTAGATTCTGGTTTCGCTGCGCTACATAGGTATATGCAGTAAGTGTCGCAGCTATATCGCTCCTTGGGGTGGGAGAGACCTAATTACTCATCCCGAATTTTGCTGACGCACCACTTTTTTATCACTTTAGTAAATAGAGTTGTTAGGAATTAAGCCCAAAAAATTCCTTAAACCCAAAACAAGTTCAGGTTTAAGCATAATTTTAATTATTAAAAGTCTGAAAACCTTATATAGTAAACTTTTGACTATTTTACATTTTCCCAGACCCAACAAATCTAATAGAGATCAGCAAACGCTTCAAAATACTCCTGGTCATTAACTTTCAGTGTTTCTCCCCTACCCCCTCCCATACCAGAGCCACATCTCCCTTTTCCTCTAGATGTTTTATCAACAGGTCACAAAGCATTGCGACTAATGTCAAAAGCTCTACAAACATCAATCTTTCCCTAACCTTAATCATAGGTAGCTACAGATTTCTTTCAATATATCTATACTATAAGCAGATAGCATAATCAGCGATCGCTACTTTAACCCATTTTGTATTAGATCCTGAGTTTTTCTTACTCTTGAAATCTTGAAAATATCTTAATTCATAGCTTAGTTCACCCACACCACTAAATTAAGTAGACTGACTTTCGACCATTTGATTTTCCTGGCGTAAATAAGCCTCAATAAATTGGTCTAACTCACCATTCATCACATCATTAATAGCAGTAGTTTCCTTCTGAGTCCGTAAATCTTTAACCATTTGATAAGGATGGAAAACATAGTTACGAATTTGATTACCCCAAGCAGCTTCTACCATATCACCGCGAATTTCATTAATTTCTTGAGCACGTTGCTCTTGAGCAATTATCAGTAACCTAGCTTTCAATAATGCCAAAGCTTTATCCTTATTTTGTAACTGACTACGCTCTTGGGTACAACGCACAGAAAGACCTGTAGGAATATGAACTACTCGCACCGCCGTTTCTACTTTATTCACATTTTGACCACCCTTACCCCCAGAACGAGAAGTTGTAATTTCGAGATCCTTCTCTGGAATATCCAATTCTACAGAATGGTCTAATATGGGCATCACCTCCACACCAGCAAAACTAGTTTGTCGTTTGCCATTAGCATTAAAAGGTGAAATTCTGACTAAGCGATGAGTACCTTTTTCCGCCTTCAAGTAACCATAAGCATACCGACCAATAATTTCTAAAGTTGCAGACTTAAGACCTGCTTCATCCCCCTCAGAAATTTCGGCCAACTGCACCTTATACTTATGCTCTTCTCCCCAGCGAGTATACATCCGCAACAACATTTCTGCCCAATCTTGAGCATCTGTACCTCCTGCCCCAGCATTAATAGTCACCACTGCTCCATTTTGGTCATATAGACCAGATAATAATTGCTGCAACTCCCATTGGTCTAACTCCTGGTTGAGATTAGCAATTGTTAAATTAGCTTCTGCTAGTAAAGATTCATCTGTTTCTAGTTCCAATAACTCAACGATCGCTCTAGTATCTTCCAGATTATTTTGCCATTGTTGATATTGCTCAAGATGGGATTTCAGATCATTCAGTTGTTGCAGAATCTTTTGTGCCGTCGTTTGGTCATCCCAAAATTCCGGTTGAGCTGCAATTTGTTCTAAATCTTGGATTTTAGCTTTTAATGCAGGAATGTCAAAGATAGTCCTGGGTTGTGCCCAGGCGAAAGGACAAATTTTCTATTTCTCGTTTAATGGCTAATACTTCCATAGAGATCTCTCCTAAATTTAAAACTAGACTTAGTACTATAATCAAAATTATTTGTAGTATAGCATTCAGCTATAAGCTATCAAATCAAGTAAAAACTATTGGCTCTCAAGGACTTCAATTTTCTCAATATCTTAATAATTTTAGGACTTACCCAGGTGCGCGACCAACTTCTCAGATAAATTATTGTTTTTGAGAAAAGACTTTACAAAAGAATTGACAAAAGACTTGGGCAAAAAAACTTAGTTTCTGGATTAGCCTGGGTAAGTCTTGACTTTTTTGTAGTGTTATAGGATAATGTAACTGAAGTTAAAACTTTTTTTTGCAATTGGCGTAATCTGAAAAGTTGATCATTATACTTCCATAATTACTAACTTTGTTGACAAATCTACTCAAACTTTATCAGGCTTTAACCTTACAAAACTAAATAGAAACCTCTTGATCAGCTTTCCATCAAAAACGGAGTTACCAGCTTGCTCGTGGGTAAAATCTTCAAGAAACCATTCACATCTCCATTGTATTTGATACCTTGGGATGATTAGAATAAACCACATAGTTCTTAAATTTTAGATAAAATGCCCAGAGGTAGGGGTTTAGTAGCGAAACCCCTACAGCAGCAGTAGAGTTATTTCATCAACTGCTCACTGCTATTAACAACCTAGTCGCGACTACCACCACTAATTGCAATTAGAAGTCGTAGAATAAATATGAATAGGTTGATATAAGTTAAGTACATTGAGAGAGCTGCGAGAACATACTGATCGTCGCGATAAGTACGGGGCATAATATAGAAATCTACTACTGCAGCACCAGCAAATAAAAATACACCAATACCAGAAATGGCAATTTCTAACCACCCTGCAGTATAGACACCAAAAAATCTCAAAATAACTTGGCCGATAACCGCCACCAATAATGCAGTTATTCCTAGGCTCACAGTTCTTGTTAAAGCCATTCCATCTTCTTCAGACAAATTTGATCCTATTTGACGAGCTGCAATAAAGGTGACACCACAACCACCAGCTGCAAAACCTAGTCCCCCAAGACCTACTCCTTGCGTATTTAAAGCTATATATACTAAACCAGCCAGGGTATATCCTGATAGCAAGCTATAAGTAGCTAATAAAGGTAGAGCCACATTATTATTACCCTTTTCCGCAATTGTACGGGCAACAAAAAATAGGGCTAATTCTGCTACCAATGCTATCCAGAAGGTAGTTTGAAATAGACCAGGGTTAGATTTTAAGACTCCTAGGCCACCAAATATACCTACTGCTGTAAGAACGAGGCCACCGCCTACAAAAGGTAAAGCATTAACAATGACATTAGGGCCAACTAACGATTGGCCTTTGGCATCACGCATTGCTTGACGGAAATTACTGGTATTAGCCATAATTTTTTCTCTTAGTTAATCAAAAAGAATTTCTATTTATAATATTGTGACACTGGAGTTGATTTTGTGCATATACCAAATCCACTATTATGTGAAGTTGACGTACAAGCAAATTTAGGATTCGATGGCTCAGTAACAAACGTTGATATTAGACTTCTCCTCCAAAAAGCTTCTCAAACCCTTATACTCCTTTTCCAAAATCAGTATTTTTGGATATATATATTATAATGAAACCTGACGAAACATTGCTTGAAATAACGACATTATTTAAGTTTTGGTGTAGTTGTTACAGGTTTAGTTGCTACCCATCCTCAGAAAAACTCCTAGGCAAAATTTCATAAGACAATTTGATTATTTTTGCAGTTCTTTTAACATAGTTAAGTTATTTGATTTTTTTTTCGTTATGGTCAAACAATAGACGTTTTTGTATTTTTTTTAAAATTATATCTGCTATATTATATCTGTGAATTAATATTAGTTATTGTTCAGTTTTTCATTTATATTTTTACTTTTTTGTCAGAGCAAGATTTTTCTATTCATCATTATTATCTAGCCTATATATATTTCATTATGTACTATAAAAATCGTAAATTATATTAGATAAAGTATGATATATATTCAAATTAGCTACCCTTAACAATTGTACTTTTCTATGATACTTTATTTACATTCAAAATTATTTAGGATTAGTATATATATAATCAATTATTGTTTTGTTATAATTTATTTATTGTGCCCATAAATATTCATTTTTTTATCATAATTGTTCTGACAAACTCGATAGCAATAATTATTGCAATATTTATATCAAATAATCAAATATATTGTTGATAGTGAACTCACCTACACCAAAGTTAATTCCTAGTATTAGCAAATGTGGGTATATGATGTAAATAGTATGTATAAAGTTAAAATAATTTGCTCTTCTACTTTTAGTCATTTATTTAGACCTCCTCTTAATTTAATTATTTCTTTTTTTATTTGAGCTATTTTTAGCTTTTTTATTTTTATCTATAATTTTAGCATTTTTTACTAATTTTTTTCCATTTCTTATCAGTAAGATTAACAATTATTTTTCTTTGTTTTGGATAGTGATTAATATTTTCTAATATTTGATTCATTAGGAGATATTTTTTACAAAATATTCACTACGATTATAGCTTAATTTTTATTTTAGAGATATCTATTATGTAAAAAGTACTTAATACTAATTGCTATAAATAATGCCAAGTTTGGTAAAAGTTTAGTTATTCAAGAATTCAGAGAAAATCAACAACTTTTTTACTACTATTACTTCAATTAATATTAATTTTTAATTTTACTTATTGTCTATTATCCCGCTAACCTTACCCTACTTTTATACTCAATAAAATGTAGATTTTTTTTTATAAATGTCATAATATAGGGCTACGCAGTATTATTAATGCAATGATATAATGATAAAAATTAAACAAATAATGGAAAAGAAATTCTTCAGCCTTATAGTTATAATTTACACTCCTTCAAATTAGTATTCTCAAGCATTAAATAACTTACGCAGTCACCATAATATATACTAGGGGGCAACAACCTTAATACTGATAAATAGTATATGATTTAATATTACTGAGTAAGTATATATCAAGTCTAAATAATATCAAAATGACTTACACAAAGGCAATAAATATAGTGCAAATATATCAAATAATCACCATTATTAATAATAAAAATGTCAGATAATTTTAAGATAAATTTAGAGAGAATTTGTCTAGATATATAGATAGCAATTATCCCTCAAGACTCAATTATAAAGAGTGATAATTTAATTAAAAAGCTATAAAAATGAGAGCAAATAAATTTCCACATTTTTGGGTTGCCTAATTAATCAATTAAGAAAAACTTAATTGAGACTCTCAGGAAATTTATTAAATATGAAAGGATTAAATTTGATGCTTATGAGAGTTTGCAAAGTTTACTATGGTAATTTTCAGTTAAAAATATATCATTAATTTTGTTTAGCCACTTAATTTTCCTTTGGTTAAAAAGCTAAACTCTATAACAAGACAAGAATCAACCCATAGAACATGTAATCAATTCTATGATTCTACAAGAATTGTAGCCCGAATCAATCAAGTAAAAAAGGTGCTCCAAATCCCCAAATTCAATTATCTAGTAGAGTACAAAATAACTAGTTATCAAGTATTTCCAGAACAAAATACAATTGAGTTGCAAAATAGTTTTAAAGCTAGTGTCTTTGACTTATGAACTAACCATGATTTAGTCTAGTGCTCAGAATAGTAAATAAGTCGTATTAGAGTTATTAGATTTGAGGCGAGGTTATTCTGCTCAGTTTTTAGTAAACCTTGAGAGAAAAGAAACTCATAATTTTGAAGAAAATTTAGTAGGAATTAATTTAAGTTTAAATGCTGTTTATACTGATAATAATAATAATATTAAAGTAATTATATAATTATAAATATATACTTTATAATAAATGCTAAAATTTTGTAATAAAAATCGTAAATTATGTTGCCAAACGACTTACTTTCTCATCGTCAAATTGGAGAAACAATCATTCCTCAAAAGCTAAAAATAGATGCCAAAAATTTAACTATTGCCATGGAAATGATTAATTGTTTCCAAGAAACATTGGGAAAAACCCAAGGAAAACTTGATAAACGTTTACAGTCAATTGAAGGGGATGACACTAATTATCGCTTTAAACGAGGATTAGCACATATTCTCAGAGGCAGTTTTTCTACTTTTGAAATAATGAGTCCTCTTGAACCGATAGAATTAAGAAATCGTGTTTTTGCTATGGCAGCAGAAGTTGCTCCTAGTATTAGAGCGACACAATTAACTTTAGAGAATTTAGCAACTAAATTAAGTCAGGAGTTAAACCAAGAAGTTGTACCTGATGAAATTAAAAAAGGTCTCTATGCAGACTTACAAGAAAATCGAATTTTGACTCAATTTGATGCTCCTAAACCAGAAGATTTATTACATAGATATAACCTTTCTCAAGTTCAAGGTATTTTTTATAAAGCTAGTCATATTAAATTAAATGCTTATCGCAACGATCCAGGAGAATATAAACTGTTATTTAGATATGTGAAATTATTTCAATTAATGACTTATATTGAAGGAGATGCCGACAAAGGTTTTACTCTTACAATAGACGGTCCCTATAGTTTATTTAAACCTAGCATTCGTTATGGTTTAGCATTAGCAAAAATGTTGCCGGCATTATTGCATGTTACTAAATGGAATTTACACGCAACTTTACAAAATCGTGACCCTTTTAGTGGAGCTTGGAAAACAGGTATATTTAGTCTTAATTCTGATTGTGATTTAGTTAGTCATTATCCACCAGGAAAACCTTATGATAGTATGTTAGAAGCATCATTTGCAGAACGTTGGGCAAAGTTAAAAACTAAGTGGAAATTAGAAAGGGAAGTTGATTTAATTCCTATTCCTGGTAGTGTCATGATTCCTGATTTTAGACTAATTCATCCTAACGGAGTATCATATTTATTGGAAATAATTGGATATTGGCGACCAGAATATTTAAGAAAGAAATTTGCTCAGGTGCGTAGTGCTAAATGTGATAATTTAATATTGGCTATTTCTGAACGATTAAATTTAGAAAAGGCGGGTGTAAATGTCAAAGATGTATCAGTGCCTATTGTGTGGTTTAAGAATAAGTTATTACCTAAGTCAGTGTTGGAAATTTTAGACTCTATTGAGTAGATTATATAACCCTAAAGATAAGTCAAAATTTCTCTTTTTCAAGTTGATAAAATTAACATAATTCGATACTTTTAATTGTTAAAAATATTAAGCACCTAAACAGAATTATTTACATTAAAACTAGGGTTCAGCTCCTATAAAAGTAACCTGGATAAAAGTCTAAATCTCACTTTTAACTATCTTTGATTAAAACTATTACATACTTATAATTAAATTATTATATACCATCCTCGAATCCTAGGATTAGGTCTATGCTTATTCGGTGGACGATGATGAAAGTATCTCTTTCTACACTGTCTTTCTCTATTACTTCTTCTACCTCCATTCAAGGTATAATATCCCGTACCACCTCTAAGGATTTCATCAACATCCTTACCCAATAGTTGATTATTACCTCAGTTTTTATAGGGTGTATTCTTGCCTTCACCTTTATCTAAGACGTCGTTATTTTTACTGCTACTTACTTTCCCTTCCATACAATGTATTTTCTCTAGGGTTGCCGTCTACTTTATTACCTAATAATGCTGAGTAAATTTCTGTACTGCTGCTCTCTGCAAAAATATTGTTACCAATAGTTTCTTTTATTATGTTAATATAAACAGTTATTTATTGGCAACTGCTTCCCAAAAAATAATTCTAATATTTTTGTAGTTTAGGATATACTTCTTGTATGAAAAAGTTAGTAATAAAAACTTTAAAATGTGAAAATATTATTTCAACCTATATAAAATTTAGTAATTTATACAGACTAATATTTTTAAGTTTAGGAATAGTTCTTGTAATCAGTTGGACACAGCAACAAGTTTATGGCTATACTCCAATCAAAAATAAATCTGTAGTTGATACAAATGGGAAAAAATTAATCGCAAAAACTCCCAAGATAAAGCCAAAATCAATAACTATAAAAAAAGCACTAAATAAACTTTATATTAAACCTAATGAAACAATTTCTTTAGTCATAAAATTAAGCGATCGCCGTGTCTATGTCTATAAAAATGACCAATTAAAAACCAGCTACCCAATAGCTATTGGTAAAGAAGGATGGGAAACTCCCACAGGAACCCATAAAGTTATCCAAAAAATACCAAATCCTTCTTGGACACATCCCTTTACAGGAGAAATCATACCTCCTGGACCAGAAAATCCTTTGGGGGAAAGATGGATTGGTTTTTGGACAGATGGCACGAATTATATAGGTTTTCATGGAACCCCTAACGAAGAAACTGTAGGACAAGCAGCCTCTCATGGTTGTGTGAGAATGTTCAACCAAGATGTGCTAGATCTATTTGAAAAAGTAACCATTGGTACAATTGTCGTAGTAGAACCTTAAAAAAATACAAGTAAAGTTTAATTAAAACATTTTTAATATCCGAATTGTATTAAAATATTATCTCACTAGTTTTCAGCTAACTAATTAAGTGGGATATTTGAGGAGTCAAAATGATACAATCTACTACAAATAAATGGCTATATTTTATTCGCAAAATCATCCAGGGAAAATATAATTTAACAGCTATTGTCCTGACCACAGCAATTATTTTATTTAGTAAAAGCTTCGCTATAGCTTCTACCCCTACTACTGAGACTAGCAATAATAATCAACAAACACAGATAGATACCAATTTACCATCTGATAGCTTAATGCCCAAATTAGATCAAGCTATCAAAGACTTTCAAAAATATTTGGGTATAAAAGCAGAAGAGTTAGTTCGTGTCGTACTCCGCATCGGTGAGAGGCGGGTATATGTATACGAGGGAGAAAAAGAAGTTGCTAGTTATCCTGTAGCAGTGGGTAAACCAGGTTGGGAAACTCCCAAAGGCAATTTCAAAGTTATTCAAATGGTAGAAAATCCTAAATGGCAGAACCCCTGGACGGGTGAGGTAATGCCAGCCGGACCAAATACTGCCCTGGGACTGAGATGGATTGGTTTTTGGACAGACGGTAAAGACTCCATTGGCTTTCATGGTACTCCAACTGTAGGATCAATTGGATCTGCGGCTTCCCACGGTTGCGTGCGGATGTATAATGAGGATGTGATTAAGTTATTTCAGAAAGTACAAGTAGGTACCGAGGTGGTGGTAGAACCATAGTTTATAGGGAATGTAAGGTATTGACTATAATCTGGTATTATCTATCTCTATCTGTAGTTACAGCAGCAGCACCGGAACAATGATGTATAAAGTAAGCTTTAAAAATTATTTGGTGTGGGCATTTTGTCTGGGTGGGCATATATCATGACAATGGAAAGCGCTGTATCTTTATTCATGCTAATTGGACTTAAAACTGAACTGTACCCAAATAACTAGCCCAAAACATTGCTGGTTCAACATGATATCTGTAGCCTGTCATGTAAATAAATTGGGGTTTGTGGTTAAGGAAAAATGTCCCTTTTTTATAGCTTCTCAAATCTCTGAAGTGTAAAATGAAATTTATCACTACCATTGACTTATATTACATAAGCTTTTGGTTGAAGTTAAACCGAAAAATTACTGGCCTGTCTGAGGTATTATTATCTGCTCAGTAGTATGTGTTCTTCAAGTGTGAAGACTGTAGTTTGAGTTGTGAAGCGAGGCTTAAATGCCAGTTTAAACCTAACGATGGAGTTCAGTTTCAAGAGTATCCTAGGGGAGCTTGATAATCTTAGGTAGCCAAGGTAAGGCGCCGAATAGAACTAATATAAGCGAGTATCTTCAGAGATCTATATAGATAATTGTAGGTTTATCAGAATAGTTTTCATAATCACCCGTTATGGGACGTTGCATAAAACGTCCCATTTTTTATATTCTGCTAACATGAAAACGCTGTCAGCTATTTTTAAATAGTTGAAAGATATGGTGTGGGCACTGCTAAAAATTGAAACCACCTCAGAAATTACTTCTAATTTTTGACTCCTGTACCTCGCCCATCTAACTGCTATCCTATCTTACTTGCTCCTAGCCCTATAACTTAGAATATTCAACTAGCTAAAGTCTTCAAAAGTTTGTTTGCTATATCGAAATTAGCAGTAATATTCTGCACATCATCAAGATCGTCAAGAGCATCCATTAACTTGAGAAGCGATCGCGCCTGTTCCGGATCACTCACCTCAATAGTATGAGCAGAAACCCACCGAAATTCTACCTCACTAATATCAAAGCCCTTCTCTTGTAATACCTGACTCAAATTTTCTAAATTAGTAGTTTCCGTGAAAACCTCCACACCTTGAAAATCATCTTCTGCAATTACTTCATAATATTCCGCTTCCCCTTCCACAGATGCTTCGAGTAACTCATCCTCATCATAACTTCCTGTAATACTAACCACACCTTTTTGGTCAAACATCCAACTCACGCAACCAGTCTCACCTAAATTACCACCATTTTTGGTAAACGCACTTCTTAGGTCTGCTGCTGTACGGTTGCGGTTATCTGTCAAGGCCTCAATTATAATTGCTATACCTCCAGCACCATAGCCCTCATAACGAATCTCCTCCAATTGACTGCCATCATTTAATTGGCCTGAACCTTTAGCGATCGCTCGTTCAATATTATCATTGGGAATACCTACTGTCTTTGCCTTCTCTATCGCCGTGCGTAACTGAAAATTACCAGCAGGATCAGCTCCACTGCGAGCAGCAACAATAATTTGCCGAGATACTTTAGCGAAAACTTTTCCTTTAACAGCATCAACTCTTGCTTTTTGGCGTTTAATATTGGCCCACTTACTATGTCCTGCCATAAAATCAAATCTTGTAAAAAATATATCCTAACTTCAGTAATTTTCATAACTAGTTACACTTGACATACTCTGTACCGGGAGCTGAAACAATGTACTCAGACTCAATAGAGCAGCGATAAATCCGGTATTTTTAGGAGTTAGTCCAGTCTTTCCTCTCTCTAAGTGCATAGTTATACACAAAGTGATAAATATCTAGCCATCTGTCAATGGCAGAAGTTTCCTCAATAATAGGTATCAACCTATCCTGATAATTGAGAGTTAGCACAGGAGAGAAAATTAACTATTTTTTTCTAACTATAGCATAGAAATGTAAAGCCCTCCTAGAAGGACATTCCTCTAGACCCAGGATTTTCAGTAAAAAAATGTTCTAAAATAGTTACTAAATTGTTAACCACAATTATCACATCTCTAACTCAAAATTTATCTAAAATTTATCTAGCTTCGGTCTTAGGGTCTTATTAAAGAGGACTTAAAAAGAGACTTAGGATTTAGTTTTTCCCATACTTTTAACTCATAATTATAGAATCCTGTTATCACTTCCTGCACTTCCTACTATTGATAAGGGATCCCATTAAATGGGCAAAATGCTTATAATACAAGAGTTATACCCTTCAACCCTTGTAAATCATTTGTGGAATCCCCGCTAATCATTGTTTATAATTATGCCTATAATTTCAGTATTTAACCTTCCCTAATTTCTAATCTCTACTCCTTATTCCCCAATTCACTAAACAAACCTGACAGTAGTTTCTCTATTATCTAGATGGGAAGTATCCCCACTTAATTCCATTACCCACTGCTCTTCTTGCAAAACAATTTTGACCAAACAACAAAGAGGAGCCTTGAGTTCAGTTTCCGCAATTTCACCAACTAATCCAGCAGCAGTACCAATAACTGAGACACCGTGCCCCACCAATAAAATATTTTCTGTAGGAAACTCTTTCACCAAACCCTTAGAAACTTCTCCTGTGCGTTTCATACAATCTTTCCAGGTTTCGGGATATTTGGGAGTACCTCTATCGTAAGAAAGGTCGATTCTAGGATAAGTTTGGGCAAGATTTTCTCTAGACAGGGTTTCTGGCATAGCAGGCATCCATTTTGGATTTAACCATTCACATAAACCCCAATCTAATTTGATGGCTAAATCAAGAACTTTTGCTATTTCATTGGCAGTTTGTACAGTTCGTAAAAAGGGAGAAGCAAAAATTTGGGTGATATTTTCCCCAATTAAACGTTTTGCTAGTTGTTGTGCTTGAACAACGCCATCATCTGAAAGATGGGGATCGTATGGTCTTTTGGCAGTGTTAAACCATTCAGGGTTAACAAAGTCGATACGGTTTCCGTGTCTTGCTATCCAGACTGTTTGTTGAAACATAAATTTATTTGTGACAGGTTGTCACCTTAATATATAGTAATTAACATATCTCAAGGAATTAAATTTTCAGACAGTAGCCATAAATCTGCTGTTGCTCTACCAAAAATTTATTAAATTATTGAATATCTTTACCAAATCTTTACAACACCAACAGGTAAGGAAAGGAATATTATCCATAAATTCCTCAAAAAAATATCTCATTCTAAAACTTACTTTAGTTGCCTTGGGAACTGCTATTTTTTTAACAACTTTAATTAAAATAGAACATTCTGCAAATTCTTTTTCCCTTGAACTTGCAGAAAAAATTGCTCAACTCAGAAATGCAGAAAAATTTTAGGGTGCTAACCTTTCAGATCTATATACCACTGAAAACCATCAAGAAAATGACCAAGAATAGGATCTTATTAAGCTACAGACTAATTTAAAGCAAAAAGGTTACTATCTAGGAACTGATAATGGAACTTACGGAAAAGAAACAGAGAAAGCAGTGTATATATTTTAAAATTAGTTTGGTATTTCTAATAGCAACAGGAATGGTCTATCCGGGAACCTAGGCTTTTATTGAAAGCGGTATCTGATAGTTTTCCTCCATAACCTCCTGTTGTAGTTGTGAGTATAATAGTCAGTGTAATCACAGTTAATCTCAAAACATTTAAGCTATTGTTATACAGCTTAGCTGGCAATATTCCTGTTTCTGCCAAAACACCAATAAGGTGATACTTAAGAATATAGGATAAGAATTTTTAATAAAATTCATGAGCTTTATTACAGGTAAACACAAAAAAATTTGCTCCTACCATATTGTAACATTTTTCCATATTTAACTATCTCAGGAGTACAGTCTGGCAGTTTTCCCAATAAGCTTTGAGTCGAATATCGAATATCAGTAGCATTAATTAAAACCCAAATAGCATGGAGGCATCGTTAACAGCTCCTCGCTCCCCTCCCTATTAAAGGAAATTAACCAAGGTTCAAATTTCATAGCCATCCGTGGGCCGACTCCCCGGATAATTCCTGGAATTGCTTTTTGCTGAATCTCTTGTTTTATAATTAAGATGCCAGCTCATGAACAGCCTAGACTCTCGCGAGTTTCTACTCCTGTTGTCTTATTCTTTCCTGAAGCTGTTTCACACATTAATTTTATCTGATAGCGGTCTACCATTGCTCCAGAAAAATCTGTTCCTATCACTGTTGCATCACGGAAGGTGCTACTCATTAACATGGCATCTGTGAAAATAGCATTAGTTAAGTCACTTTTATCAAAGCTAACTCGGTCTGCAAAAGTCCCAGTAAAGTCTGCTTCTGTTAAATTAGCTCTTAAAAAATCTCCTTTGGTAAGAATTGTGTTTTGTAGATTTGCACCTTGAAAATTTGCCTTCCACATTGTTGCACCTGCAAAGGAAGTACCATGTAAATCTTTATAAGAAAAATCCCGGTTGTTTAAATCTGTAAGGGTATAGTTAACATTATTTTCTACTGCTTGAACTGAATAGATATTCATTACCCAAAAACCAGCAACTGTCAAAATTAAGATAAATGTCCAAATTCCTTTTTTTAACATTACAATAACTACTCCACAAATTGAATCTAACTGAATTAGGACTTATGCAAAGAAACCGGGTTTCTCGGATCAATTGTTATTTTAAGAATAGACTAAAAAATCAGGTTTCTGGGTTGACCCACGTCAGTCATTAGAATGATAAGTATAGCAAATAATATATGAATTCTGAGAATTCAAAAGTTAGCTCCTATTATATCATATCTCTTTGAATAACTAATGAATGTCTGTGAGAAAATTTTTGGGAATGGAAATTGAAAGTAATTGATGTAATCAAAGAATTTTTTATTATGGCTAATTAATAGGAATTTATTTAAGTACCTAGATAAAATTAATTACTATTATTTATTGATTTATTACCAAATCACAAAAAATATATGTTTTTCAGCTTGAAAGTATGTGTAATTAATTCTACATATATAGTTATAATTTAAAGCCAAAAAGTTAGGGATAATTATTTTGATAGTAGTACAAAAAATCATCAAATAAGACATTTAACTATAGTCAAAATTACCACAAACAACTGACAACTGGAAACTGGAAAATATTTATTTAATCTATAATTTTTATTGATTTTTATAAGGTTTTATTGTTTAATTTAAGCTATTATTAATGATGCTGTTGATTACTCCCAAAATATCCAACAAAAACTTAAACTATTCTTGATAATGCTATTGATTATTCCGAAAATATTCAACAGAAAAAAGAATATTAAAAATAGAATAACTTTGAATTAACTAACTTCAGCGATCGCTTTTCCCTACAGTGGAACCATTGTACAAACGAGACATGGAAATAGACAAAATAGTCCTACTTCCTAGTTACTCATCCCTTACCATTGGCCTCAATAATCAGGCTTTATGACAGCAAACATGGAGCAAATGATGTACAGAATAAATAGTAAAAATTATGTAGTGTCGACATCTTGAGCATTTGGGTGTACCTCACCAGTAACGGAAAGCCCTGGATATTCTTATCAAAAGAGATACAAGGTAGTGGAACTATTGCATAAATAAGTACTGAAGATTTTTGAGGAGAAATTAGGTAGAAAAAATTATTATACTAAGACTATAGAATAAAATTCCTAATATTATCGGCAACAAAAATACAACTAGAAAGGGATTGAGGGATTTGGCCACGGATGTACGGATAATATAAAATATTAATTTGTTGATAATATTTTTCTATTAGATGAGGTACACCTGTAATTCCAATATTATGAGCACTAAAAATTATGAACAATGCACAGCAAAATTAACCGGGTTTGGAGGTATCTCTCAATATCTACTGTAAAAACCTGTAGATAGTTTTCAGTACTAGCCTCGCCTTGGTGCCTCAGTGTTCACAGAAGCTTCAATTACTTGACCATATTATTCCTCTTGTCCAGGGACCTGTTAAAAAGGGCAGTAGGGCGAATAAAATATCTCAAAAGAGCATATTCAAGAATTGCTATATCAGTGCCAAAAACTGTTTTTATATCTGAACTTTATCAAAATCATGGAAGAAACATTTATAAATTTATTATCCCATAAAAACGTCAAAATTAACAAAATAATTTCACCCCCAAATTTTATCAGTGAGGAGTTTATCCAAGACGAAGATGAATGGGTAATATTACTTCAAGGTTCCGCTATATTGGAAATTAATCAAAAAACAAAAAAATTAGTCAAAGATAGTTATATTTTTATTCCGGCAAAAACTCCACATAAAATTATATCAACAGATCCAAATATAAAAACAATTTGGCTAGCAATTCATATTTATTAATAGCTTATATTATACTGTATTAATTAACTACAATATAATAAAGATAAGATATATAATTAAGTGATATAAATATCACTAAAACTAGCTAATTTATTATGACTAATGAATGATTATTTATAGTTATTTTCATTATAGGGATAAAACTTTTAGGTAATTCTCTTAATTTTATATAATTACCTAATTTTTAAATATTAAAAATCAGCATTTAGCAGTCATATATCAGCTATCAGCTATGAGTTATTAACTCATTATAAAACAAGAATGCGTTTGGATAGTAAAGGGAATAAAAAAAATTACAGAATATGTTTAATTGAGCAAAAAAGATGATTTACAAATTAAAAATTGTCTTGAGTTTACTCCTTATGAATTCTGAATCATAAATTCTGAGGTCTAAAAATTTGCGTAGCTTTTTGTAATAAAAATTTATCACGCTAATTGATCACGCTTGGTATAAAGCCCAGACTGCAAATTGAGCACTAGTTTATAGTAGGCTAAAACCTCAATATTAGGAAGAGGAATAAAGCCCTAATATAAGTTTAGCACTTGTTAGTAGTAGGGCAAAATCCTAAGATAAACACAAGACTAAAGTTTAACTACAAACTATAATATAATTATATCACTCATGAATTATATTGTTGTTATTTGGCTTACTCAAAAAAATTAATGAATACTAAATTCGATTCACCTGACTTTATTCAAGCAGAAAGTTTGCTACAAGAATTATTTGAAGAGTTACAAAAACAAGAAGGTTTATTGGCTGGGGGTCAAAAGCTGGGAATTACTACCAGTATAATTAAAGATTTACAGGAGACTAAAGTTAGTTTTGGCAACCCTAAAAATGAGTTAATTCCCTTAACAGAAGAAATATTTAAAGAGGCTGAGATAGAGTTAAATCATCTAATCAAGCAACAAATGAAGGATGATTATAATTTTTATTATTTGACTCTAAATGTTAATTTGCTTCCCCAGCCAGGAGCTAAATTTTGGCGTTTAACTTGTAAACTTAAGTTAAGTGAAGAAAAAACAATCATTCAAAGTATTTTTCCTGAACATAAATGGCAACCAGTTATCAAAATTGGTGTGGGTATGGATATAGGAATTAATCAGAATTTAACTTGGGATGCTGGTATTGACTCTTCCATGATAACAGAGGTCTTGAAGTTTGTTCCAGCTAATTTGAAAGCTAATATTGTAAGTAAAAATAAATTTAAAGCTTTTGCTGTTATTCCTGACTGTAAATATGAGTTAGGTCGTCCAGAAATTGTAGCTGAAGGAATAGGTTCACCAGAGTGTTATTGGCGAATTCAAGACAAGAACATACAGAAAGTTGGTACGGTTAAGTTTGGAGTTATTTTCAAAGTTCCTAAACAAACAAAATCTATTACTTTAACTGGAATAACTTTGGCTAATATAGATATTAATTTGTTGACAGATAATATTAGCGATATTGTTTTAGCTAGGCTTCCTGAAAAAATTCAAGAGTGGTTAGGTTTGGATGCAGAAGAGTCAGCTAAAAAATTTTTCAGAGGTGACAATGAAAAGTGGGATTTAAAGCTGCCACAGTAAATGTATCTTGTTGTTTAGTTTGATATTTATTAATTTTTAAATAAGTGTTGACTGATGTCTAATAGTTATTATATTTATCGTATTCATCTGAAAAATCATCATAATGTGGAAATTGAAAGATATAATCATAAAAAAAAATTGCCAGGAAGCTCGTCTGGAAAGTTTTGTTATCAAGAAAAAGAAAAAGAAATTCAAAAGCTTTTGGAAGTTGCTATTAATAATGAACTAAATGCAGAACAAACCAGTCAGTTGGGGGAAGCTTTATTTAATAGTTTATTTGATTCTAGATTATGCCAAGATTTTATTAATTTTTACTTTGAAGTTGTACAGAAAAAAAAGCAAAAATTACGAATAGAATTAGATATTGATGAAAAAGAAATGCCAGAATTTGCTGCTTTACCTTGGGAATTTTTATGTATTCCTGAAGAAGTTAATCAAGGTACGATTTGGTTAGGAACAGATCCTAATTTAATATTTTCTCGCCGTCGTGCTTTATGGAATTCTGCTAAGACAATACAATTAGAAAAAGATGAAAAATTGAGAATTGCTTTAGCTATTTCTGCACCTGAAAATGAAGGTCCTGTCGAATATGCAGAAGTACAAGAGTATTTAGAAGAGTTGGCTAAGAAACAATCTGAACAAATTGAATTATTACCTATAATAAATCCAGCTACAAAAATTGAAATTGATAGATTATTAGAGAAAAAACCTCATATTTTTCATTTTATTGGTCATGGTCGTTTTGAGGATGAAGCAGAGAAAAAAGTAGGAAAAATTGCTTTAGGAAAAAAAGTTGGAAAAAAAATATTAGCTAGATGGGTTAGTGAGAAATTCTTTGCTCAATTATTTGTTCGTCATCGTCCTGGTATTGTTGTTTTACAAGCTTGTGAAGGAGGAAAGCAGTCTGCATCTGAAGCTTTTAAGGGAGTTGCTTCTAAAATTGTGGCTCAAAGTATTCCTGTGGTAGTGGCAATGCAATATAAGGTACAGAATGCTACAGCTAATGCTTTTTCTACGGAATTTTATAGGAGATTAGCAAAGGGTGAACCTGTTGATATTGCTGCTCAAAATGGTCGTCATGATGTGGCTTTACAAACTGATTATTCAGGTAATGATTTTGCTACACCTGTTATTTTTATGAGTGTAGAAGATGGTTGTTTATTTCAAAAGGAAGAGGTTCAAAAAAAAATAGTATCTGATTCTTTTTCGTTATCTGAAATAAACCCCAACCAAACGTTTAATATTATTGATGATAATGTTGTGGAAAATCAGAAAAATCAGTGTCTTGATGATAATAATTATGTTTATTTGGCGATAGATTTAAAATTAGAAAGCACAAAAATTCAGAAAAATGATGCAGACAAATTCCTGGTTAATACATGGTTGGCAATTCCTCAATCTTCTCAAAGTTTTTATCATAAAAATTTGTTAAATACTTTTGAATATAATCGAACTTATAGTCAGGCAGAGGTTGAAGAAAAAATTATGAAACTAATTGCAGAATGTAATGAAGAATTAGCAAATATTTTCCCTCCAGAAAAAGATTGGGAGATTGCTATAGAATGGGTTCTTCCTAATAATTTATTATCTCTACCTGTTGACTGTTGGGAGTATCGAAAAAATGAAAGGATAGGACGTGGTAAATTTCTTTCTGTTCATATTCGTTCATCTCAACGTTTACACATAGCTTATAAACATTATCATAAATCATGGAAAGATAAATGGAACTATCTTCAGGGAAACATACAAAATATTAATTTGGGTAACTATATTTTAGCTTGCCAATGTCAAAATATTAATGATAATTATTTGAAAAATATTGATAATAAAAAGAAGATTCTGGGGATTAATTTCCCCTTCAAAATAGAAGAGTTAGAAAATATTACTTATGAGTTAATGATAGAAACAGGAATTCCTATAGCTTTGTGGTCTAGATGTAAAGAGTCTAATGTGAATCACCTTATAGATTTAGATACATTGATAAACCCCAATAATGAAAATGTTTTAAATCTACAAAATTTACCTGAATATGTGGAACAGAAGAGGTTAGACTCTCATTCAAATGACCCTCATCATTTAGGACATCATCTTTGCTTTTTATGTGAAAATCCTTATAATTATCCAATAAAAAGAAAATTAAATTTTGGGTATTAATTTAGTACTGTTTATTAGCTGACCTTGTGGGAAAAATTAATGGATTTGGTAGTAACATTTTATCAGTTTATTAATTTTGAAACCTGAAACATAACACCTGAGAAAAAAAAGAATGAATTTTGTTAATTCTTACACCTAATACCTAACACCTGAAACTTAAAATTTTAGAAAAAAGAAAAAATTTTGTTCCTTTTTAAACCTCAAACCTAAAGCCTAAAGCCTAAAAACTAAAGCCTAAAACCTAAAACCTAAAACCTAAAACCTAAAGTAACACCTAAAACTCATGAGTAAAAAGAACAAATTTTGTTAATTTTTAAACCTAAAACCTAAA
>ENA-UENX01000085-UENX01000085.1-marine-metagenome-genome-assembly--contig:-NODE-85-length-47377-cov-3.324751_pt1 | contig 47377 bp, 35 predicted proteins | sample MGYA00237875_ERZ529327 | MGnify/ENA primary metagenome ERZ529327 (study PRJEB26372, sample SAMN05368347) | marine metagenome | biome: cultured habitat; feature: ocean water; material: water; isolation... | reverse complement strand
TATCGCATGGCAGTTTATGCCGCTCAAGTATATGCCGTAGACTATAACATTGGAAAGCTAGTAGGTTATTTGAAATCAATCGGTGAGTATGAGAATACACTGATTATCTTTTTGGCGGATAACGGAGCCTGTGCAGAAACTTATGATGAATTAGGAAGTAAGTCTTTTGCTTTGATCAATGATCCCAACTACGGCGGTGCGGTTTCTTACGGTATCGGTTGGGCGAATGCCTCCAATACTCCATTTTATGAGTACAAAGTGAAGCCTTATGAAGGAGGACTAGCTACACCGCTGATTGTACACTATCCAGCTTATCCTATGGCTAGCAAAGGAGGGCTAACGAAAAGCTTCGGCCACATTACGGACATTATGCCCACCCTGGTAGAATTAAGTGGCAGCACTTACCCCAGTCGTTTTCATGACAATGAAGAAATCCAACCTATGGTGGGCCGGAGTCTAGCTGAAGTGATGAGAGTAGGGGAGAGAGCTGATCCCGAATATTGGTTTTGGGAACACCAAAGTTATGGCGCTGTTCGAAAAGGCAATTGGAAGGCCGTGCTTGATTTACGAGACGAAAGCTGGGAACTGTTCAATTTGAAAACAGATCGAACAGAGCAACACAATCTTGCGACAGACCAGCCGCAACTCTTAGAAGAACTCCAATTAAAATGGCAAGAATGGGCAGACTCACACCACGTATTTCCTAAACGGAAAAGTTGAGCCTTTATTCATACTCCCATTTATAGACCCAGGGATCTTTGGTCTGCTGTTGAAAGGCATGAACTTTTCTTTGTAACCCACCCAGGATTTCTTTGTAGTTTGGATCCAGCGCCAAATTTACGGTCTCATTGGGGTCGGCTTCAATATCATACAGTTCGAACCTATTTCGGTGTAAAAATTCATCGATGGGTTTAGCGCCTAGTACGCCAAGCTTATTACTCAGTACACTTTGCCAGGTTTTAGAAGCGTAGAGATCGGAGGCAAAAGGATATTCTAGTCCGTTGGCTAAGTTCATGATTAGCTTGTACTTTTCTTCTCGAACGACTCGCATAGGGTAATACATGGTCACTTCATGGAAAGTATGCGAAGCATATATCTCATCACGACCTAGTTCTCCTCCCTCAATAGCAGGAACGAAAGATTGTCCATGAAATATAGAATCAGTTTGAAGTGCCCCTGCCACATCTAAGATCGTTGGTGTGAGGTCAACCCAGCTCACCATCTCCTTACTTACTCGTTCACTTTGTTGATTGGGCATTTTTGCAATCAGGGGTAATTGCATGCCTGCTTCGTACAGGGTGGTTTTTGCACCTGGGAAGGCCATACCATTATCCGATATATAGATGATCATCGTATTGTCCATCTTGTTGCTGTCTTCCAAATAGTCCAGCAACTTTCCCACTCCTTTATCTAGGCGAGAGATGGATTGGTAGTATTGTGCAATTTCGGCCCTAGTTTCGGGGGTATCCGAAAGAAAAGGAGGAACAATGACGGTGTTGGGATCATACTTTTCTTCAACTACCTTGGGGTATCCTTTCAGAATATTACCAAATCGATCAGGTTGGTGCGGTAACTCCTCCGCGAAACCATTGCCACGATGTGGGTCAGAAAAGCAAAAAAACAGGAAAAAGGGATCTGCATGATTTTTTTTGATAAAATCTTCGGTGGCTTCTGCCATTTCTACTGTACTCCGAGAATTCGCCTTAAAGCGATTTTGAAATCGAAACACTGGCTCCGGTGCTACATGAAATTTGCCAACATGTCCCGTCCGATACCCGGCTTCTTCCAATAAAATGGGCAAGCTCTTGATGTTATCGTAGGCACTAAAGTGGTGGTAGGAATGCATGTGACCATAATGCCCATTGGCATGATTATGAAGTCCCGTTAAGATAACAGAACGACTGGCGCTGCAGCTGGCGGTGGTACAGAATGCCCGATCAAAGCGAGTGCTCTTTTGCGCTAGTCGATCTAAGTTTGGCGTTTTGATCATCGGGTTTCCATAACAGCCGATGGCATCTTTCCCGTGATCGTCCGCCACCATCAGGATGATGTTGGGGCGATTTGGGAAGGCTATATCCTCCTTAGTGGTTGTGGTATTTTGGGGTTGGCAAGCTTGGAATAAGCTCAGCAGGATTAGAAATGGGAGATGATAGGTTTTTCGCATGGTAATATCTTTCGGTTGGCTTGTATTGGATATCCTTAAGCAAAATAGGATTAAGTTCTATTTTACCCTAGCTGTTCTGTCCAGGAATCTTCCTTAGAAGTGCATTTATTGGGATATTTAAAGTGATTACCCAAGTGTGAGGAATCATTTGAAAAGATGGATATGGATTTCAATATTGACCAGGAGGATGCTGAAAATGTCTATTTCAAGCAGACCAAGAAATGGAAGACCGCTTATCATAATGTCAAATCTGTTTTATCCACCAGAGAACATCTCGAGGCTTAAATGATTGCTCCGAATCCTTATAACGAGCTTGGTTTCACCTTGACATGCTCTTTGCTAATACGATATTGAAACTTAACGTCTTAGAATAATTTATGCAGAACCCAAAGATTTTCGTTCCTAATGTCTTGAAATGACAAATAGTTGCCAAAACAAACATTATTTGCTTCTTGTGCGGGATTTATGAGGTGGTATTCGCTCCATTATTGGTGTGTGCCATAGAAAATCGTGTTGATTGGAGTACTGCAAGTGTAAAGTTTTGAGAAGTAGCTAGTTATCTAGGCCATTTCTGTCCTTTTTTGACAAAACAAAGTTCTGCAATTGAGGTTGAAATGGTAAAAGTTCAACCAAAATAAAAGAGAGATGACTACCCAAAAAAAGCAATGGAATAATATAGTCTTTTCGTACTTCTTTTTTAGCCTCATCAGTATAAATTTGGCGGCTACAAACGAAGAGCAAAGCACCATTTTCGATGTATTGAGCTATGCTGAAGTCGTGAAAGTAGACCTTAGTTACGATATGACGGCAGTCAATGAGAATCGACGTGATAACAAGGATTATCCTGGAACACTTAGTTTTCGGGATGAGCATGGATATCAACAAGATTGGACGGTAAATATTAGCCTTAGAGGAGCCTTCCGTAGAATACATTGTGATGAAATGCCTCCCTTAAGAATTGATTTCCGGAAGAAGGATTTGGCGAAGAAGGGACTACTTCCGTTTGACGATTTCAAGTTGGTGACCTATTGCATGTCGGATGATATAAAGGCAAGAGAGACCTTAGTACGAGAATACCTTGCCTACAAGTTATACAACGAATTGAGTGACATCAGCTTTAGGGTCCAATTGTTGAAAATTAACTTCAAGGATATCAATACCGGAGAAACAAAGTCGCAGCTCGGCTTTATCATTGAGGATACAGCTGAATTGCGGGCAAGAACGGGCTCTTCCGGTTCTGATCAGAAACGCATTCTAGAAAAGGAGCAGTTTGACCCTTATTATCTACAGACCACGGCATTATTCCAATATATGATTGGCAATACGGATTGGGGGCTAACATTTTCTAAAAATGTGAAGTATTTCAATAGAGGTAATAAGGTCATTCCGGTGCCCTATGATTTTGACTTCGCAGTGATTGTTGATGCTCCTTATGCTGCTCCAAAAGAAGACAATTCCGGAGATTACCATTATGGCAGGCTGTATCGGGGATTTAAGGAGGAAACGAATGTCTTGCAACCGGTTATTGACAATTTCGTAGCCAAGAAACAGGATTTGGTGAATGTGATTCGCAACTGCAAACAGCTAAGACCTGGTTCCAGACGTAAGATGATTGACTATTTGACTTCCTTCTTCGAAAACCCTCAGCAGATTGAATTTGCTGAAGGGACGATTTAGAAAACCAATAGGTACTCGTACCTAGAAATGGTAGATCTGTTCAAATAAATTGGGAGAATGATCGTAGCGGGTGTTTGGCGAAAGCTGGGCACCCGCTAACTAGTTGAATACGATCTGTTTAATTTTATCTGACCTTTTTATTACCTTTCTTCTATGGAAAAAAGTAGAAGAAAATTTTTAGGAACTAGTCTGGCCCTAGGGCTAGCATCGCTTGCCAAAGCTAACCCAGCAGCAAATCTCATCAATGTTGAAAAGAGTGATAAGAAACTTAAGATTCTTATTCTAGGTGGTACGAGTTTTTTAGGTCCACATCAAATCGCCTATGCCTTGAAACGTGGACACGAGATTTCCACTTTCACTAGAGGAAAGACCATTCCCAAAATTCATCCGGAAGTATTTTCAAAAGTAGAACAACTCATTGGGGATAGACAAGATAATTTAGAAGCCCTCAAGAATAGAAAGTGGGATGTAGTGATTGACAACTCTGGTCGCCGCACCAAGTGGACAGAAGATACGGCCAAGTTATTGGTTGATCATGTCGACTATTATATGTATACCTCTTCCATAAGCGTCTTTTATCCTTTCACCGGGGATGATTTCTCTGAAGATCGACCGCTAGTGACGGAAATCCCAGCGGATGCGAACGAGCAGGAGAAGCAGACCTATGCCTACGGGGTGATGAAGGCCACCTCTGAGGTAGCTACCATTGATACTTTTGGAAAGGAGAGATCGATTATCGTTAGGCCTACCTTAATTGTCGGTCCTGGAGACCCGACAGATAGATTCCCCTATTGGTTGGCCAGGATAGAGAAGGGAGGCGACATGATTATCCCCGGGACTAGAGATGAGGTAGTGCAATATATCGATGTACGAGACCTTGCTCAGTGGATGATCAGGTTGTTAGAAAACAAGGCCGCAGGAACCTATAACGGCTCTGGCCCTGGCTTCAAAATGACAACCAACGCCTTTGTTCATGGCATTCACGCCAGCTATAACACCCCCATCAATTATGTGCAGATTGATGATCTCGAGTTTATGAAAGAAAATGGGATCATTGGAATTCAGCCTTGGGTCATTCAACTGCCAGAGTATGCAGGCATGTCCATGAGTGAAAACGGCAAGGCCATCGCTGCTGACCTTACTTTCAGGCCGCTGTCTGAGACAGTAAGAGCTACTAGGGATTGGTGGTATTCAGATGCCGTTTCTCAAGAAAGACGAGACAATATACTGGCTGGTGAGCGTTCCTTCATGCAAAGAGAAAAAGAGATTTTAAAGAAATGGGCGACGAGGAAGGGATAGTCAGTTATCGTAGTTGCAAACTACGATCAACTGAGAACTGGATAACTGGGATATCTTGTTCTTGTTGGATACACGGTTGAAGGTAGCCTTGATCACCGTCCTCTACATTGCTAACCTTTAAATAGTATGAATGACTCGTTCCATTCACAGTTGGGTAACGCAGTTCTGCAATCCCTTGTAGTTATTGAAAGATGCCTAACTTGACAACAATAAAAGAGAAAAACAATGGCACACACTAGAATTACCTCAGGCTACGCATTAGAAGAGATGTATGGGTATTGCCGTGCAGTAAAGGCAGGAAATACCGTTTATATATCAGGAACAACGGCACGCGACGAAGACCTAGATCTTGATACCGCGGGACAGGCCCGCGCCATTTTTCGAATCATAACAGAAGCGCTAAGAAAAGCTGGATCAGATCTTTCACATGTTGTCAGGTCGACTATCTATCTTTTGGATATGCAGGACCAAGATGCAGTCGGCCGAGTGAATGGTGAGTTCTTTAAAGATATTAAACCCGTATTGACTATTGTACAAGTAGCTGGGCTCCACCCTAAGGCCCGGGTAGAGATTGAAATGATCTCAGTCATACCGGAGTAATAAAAATACAATACAGCCATCCTAAAAATCACCTTAGATCATCTGACCAGAGCTGTTTGATTTAACCGAATCAGTCAACACGTATGGACATGCGACAAAGAACGGACAAAGCAATATCCAAGCTGCCTTGATCTATTTACCAGGTTCGTAAAACGTCCACCCCTTACATTAGGTAGTATTCTTCGGACACCGCTTGTTTTTCAGGAATCTCCTGTTCGGCTAGCATTTGCCGGATATTGATCTCTATCGTTTTGGCAATAGCCGTTACCGGTGTATCGGTAGGGCGGTTTTCAAAAGGATCCTGGAGCAATTCTGAAGTGTTTTCAATGAGGAAAAAGAGTAGTGTAATGGCCAGGATGATCGGTAATACAAAGTGCATAGAGATACTCAACATGCCTAATGGGAGCAAGAAGATGAACAGACCCAGTAAGATTTCAATGATCAAACTGTATTGTGCTGGAAATACAGTATTCTTAATCCGCTCACATTTGCCCATGGAGTTGCAGAGCTTTGAATGGGTCTGATCAATTTGTACCAATTGATAATCCGTTAAATGCTTCGTGCGATAGAGCAGGGCCAGAGAACTAGCCTGGGTTAGCAAGAGGGCATTAGGCACGTTTTTCTGATTTTGTAAGGCGGTACGCTCTTCTGCGGAGAGATAGGTTTCTAGCGAACCCAAAGGATCCTGCCCCCGTAGACTTTGTCCTAAGGAATAGGCCCAGGCTATTTGCCGGTAAGCCATATCCTTGATAAGGGGATGTAATCTGCCTTTTGAATCCCGCTGCACCAAAGTGAGAAGTTGGCGAACTAGAGTTCTAGATTCGTTCACAATCTCTCCCCAAACTTTACGCGCTTCCCACCAGCGAGCATAGGCCTGATTGACTCGAAAAGCAAGAATGATTGATATTGCAGTACCTAGCGTAGTGGGAAGACTAATTGGAATGGCTAGGAAAGCGAGATCTACAGAAAGGTCAACCACTTCGAACCCAATGACATAGATAATGATCAGATAAAATTCCGTTCTAACTTTCGAGAACAAGTATTTGATGGGAATATTCTTCTTGATAACCATAGTCTAGTAGCGTAATATGAAAAAAGCGTAAGGATAAACGATGATAGCTAATTCTTATTGGTCTTGCAATTTTTGGACAAAGAAGTCATAGCTTTGCCGCTCCTCAATGATCACTGAGTCTTGAGGATTTCTATTTCATCATAATCCAAAGTTCAAAAAGTGAAAGTAAGAATCATCCTCCTGGCTCTCTTCCTAGCGCTCTTTAATCTGCTACCCGCCCAAGAACTGACTGAACTCAAAGCCAAGAAATCCGAAGTAGAAGCAAAACTGAAAGAAAAGAGAGCGGAAGCCGCCAGTCTACAAAGCGAATTGGCTGGCTTGCAGAAGCAAATAGACATCTTAGCGGGATGGCGATTTGGCTTTTCTGGTCTAATTGGTTTAGATCTTGGGCAAACCAATCAATGGATTTCCAGCCCTAACCCGACCTCTTCCTCAAGCTCCCTGGGGATCGGCATTACCTCCTTTGCCAACCGCGAAGGGAAGAAGTACTTCTGGCGGAGTAATCTGATCATGAATAAGGCCTGGAAAGATATTGACATTGAGGAAGGAGAGGATGACAATCTATTTGATCAAGGGACTACAGATAACCTCAACTTGTCTTCCTCGGGAGGTTATAAGCTTTCCAAGAAATTTGCCCTGTCTCTTTCCACGGCACTGAACTCTTCCATTAGCAATTTTCTGGAACCTGGCACCTTCGATATTGGTATAGGAAGTACCTGGACACCACAAAAGAGCTTAATCGTAACCGTTAATCCTCTAAATCTTCAGATAGCTTGGTCCTCTGATGGGGAAGCCTCCTCTAAAGGGACTTTAGGGACTAAGATCCGAGTGGACAATCAAGAGAAATTTAAGGTGGCGGGTCGCAAGATTTCCTGGTCTTCTACGCTGACGACCTTTATCCCCTATTCCAATAGCAAAATTGAGGTACGCGACGTAGATGCCTACGGTAAGCCTATTTTGGATGAAAATGGAGAAGTGACGATGCGGCAGGCGAATCTGTTTGAATATACCTGGTTAAATACCTTTTCTTTCCAAGTCTGGAAAGGAATAGGAACGGGTATCACCTTTGGATTAAGACGAGCGGATTTTGAATTTCAAGACCTCCAGAGCTATTATACTATGGGGTTGACTTATACGCTATAATCTGATGGTACATCAAGTTAAGCTGAGAAAATGGAACGAAAGGATTTGAGATTTTTTATCGTCTGCTCATTTTACCCGTTGTGACTTCCACCAGGAGCTGAGGCCCAGGAACTTTAGGCTCCCATCCTAACTCTATGGCTCTAGAGATCCAAGCCGCAATATCCTTAGGTGTGATCGGGATGATGTCAGCAGCCTCGGTTTCAATATTGCCAGGATGAGCGCGATCGGTATGGATGACCAGTGTCGATCCAGCTTGGTCTGCACATGCTATTGCAACATTGAGTTGTGGAGTGCCAAAGATTTCCTGACTGTAGGTCACTTTGCGCCGGATCAACCAATGATAATTGATGCCATTGACCGCAATCGATCGACTACCTTTCTTTGAAATGGCCATAAAAAATATGTGCTTGGTTTATATTGCAAAACCGATCTCCGACTAGGATCGTTCCATTGAACCTATTTCGTGCAAGAGAGAATATACTGTGTTTCCTACTGCTTCATTGTGGCCTTTGAAATGGGCCAATTGTTCACCCACCGTAGACCTCGGTGAAAGGCGGTCATGAAAGAATTGCCATGATCGTCAGGGATATGTTCGGCGTGAAATCGGAGCCCGGACGCGGCGTTCTGCATGCGATGATTTTGGAAGATAACATTATTGGTGTACATATCGCTAGCAATCTCCTCATTGTATCCGTAGGAGCCATCGGAGGAGCAGATGTATAGGGACTTTTGGGAGAGGTCGGCAGGCCAGGTATCCGGTAAATTGGAATTGATGATCTGGAAGCTGGGGTCAGTTGCCACGTATTTGTTAAAAAGATCTGGCTGTTGAAGCAATGTATTTACCGCGAAGACCCCTCCATGTGAATGGCCGGCTAATAGTCGCTCCCCTTTACATCGGTAATTTTCCTCGATAAAAGGGATCAACTCTAACTCGATAAATTTTCGAAAGAGGGAATCCTTTCCGCCAAAATTTGTGGGCAGTAAATCCCGGTTTCTGGTTTCCCGAGAGAGGTTTTGAATTCCGATCATGATGGAATTGGGGATTCTGGTCGAAATGGCCAAATACTGCTGTGTCGCCCGGCAGAAATCGTAACGATATTCCGCATCCATGATGTATAAAACGCTGTAATCGTCCGCTGATTCAAAGTAGCCATAGGGCAGACCGATCCGAATGGATCTTTCTTCCGAAAGAACCTTCGAGTGGATTGTCAGGGTGGTATCTAAAGATTGGCTAGTCAAGTAAGCTGGTAAGTTTAACAGTACTAGAAGGAATAAAGGGTAGTTTTTCTGGTTCATAACTGACTAGATGCCAATTACTGTAGGAATGGTGGATCAGACGGATAGATTCAATCCACGCTCTTAAGCTCCTTTCAGCGAAACTACTTACCCGCTCTTTCCCTTTGTCATTCCTCTCCCCAATAATCTACAACAAATAGATCCTTCATTAGGGGCTTGTTCTTCTTCGCTACTTCGATATGCGCTGGATGAGGTATGTAAACACTACGGCCTTCTTCGTCTTCAAAAGTGAGGACAAAGCAGTGCGTAAAGCCCTTGTCGTAGCCTTCCTCGCTAATGTTTTCTCCTCCCTCAAACTTCTTGATCTCTGGGATTCGATGCTGGAGGTCTAAAAAGTCTTTGACCGCCTGGGCCCGTCGCTCTGCGCTGATTTCATCTTTGAATTGAAAGGATACTACATGGCGTAAAACCGCTTTCTTTTCCTTCTTGGTAGCAAAGGAAATACTTAAAAGGGCCAATAAAATGACTAGTAATGCCAGCGGCATTTGAATTATCTTTTTCATCTTTTGTCTTATTTTATGTTATTACTTTGAAATGCCAAGCGTTCAGAGACAAGCTATTCTCTAACAATGTGTGTTTGGTCTTTGATGGAGAATCTAGAACGAAGTTAGGGGGGAGAAAAGGAAAAAAGCTTGAACTAGTTCAATAAATGAAAGCGTGGATCCGAACCTGGATCAGGTCTTACTTAGCCTTTGTTGGAGAGTCTTCTTTTACGAATCTTACTGACAAACTCTGGGGTAATGCCTAAATAGCTGGCAATGTGCCGGTTGGTAACTCTTCTAGCTATCTCCGGGTAAGCGGTGATAAAATGATGATATCGCTGCTCCGCATCCATGGAATGATTGCGGATAAGTCGCCTTTGCCAGGCTGCAACGGCGGTTTGGGACATGATCCTGAAGAGCCGCTCTACTTTTGGCAAGGTATCATATAGTTTTTCCTTGGCGGTGAACGTAATGTATAGAATGGTACTCTCTTCAATGGCCTGCACACTGAGTTCTGAAGCGCTTTGGTTGATGAAACTATCTATTTCCATGATCCACCAATCTTCGGCTGCAAAGTAGAGGATCCTTTCATTGCCTTGGTCATCAATGGTAAAGACCCTAAAACATCCTTTAACTACAAAGCCTTCAAAGCGGCAGACTTCCCCTTTTCGCAGAACGTATTCCCCCTTGGAGATATGTCTCTCCTGGTAGTGTCCGCAGATGTGCGTCAACTCTGAAGGAGATAGCTCCGTATATCTAGAGAAATTGGCTTTTAGTAGATCATAGTTCATATGGATGCAAAACTACTTTGTTTATGTGATTCCTTACAACAACTTCTAATCAAATATTTCTAGTTAGTAGGCTACCAATAAAGAAGTTGGATGGAACCAATTTTTAAGATCCTATGTATGGATGAAAACAGCAAATAATGAGGGTGATAAAAGAATCACCTTTCTCTTCACGCTTAAACCACCAGATGAATCAACAGTATATTCAAGAAATTGGGAAGAAGGAGTTCGGAGAAGTACCAATCGAAATTGAAAGAAAAACGATTGGGATCTGTAACGAAGTATACGAGCTTAAATACCCAACCGTCAGTTATATCCTACGGATGAACAAAGAAAAAGAATGGATCTATGGTACTCATAAATTTCTCCCGCTGTTTCAAATCCTGCAAATCAAGACACCAGAAATACTTTCAGAAGATTACTCCAAAACAACCTTCCCCTTTTGTTACCAGATATTAAGCAAGATAGAGGGCAAAGACATGGGGCTCGTAATTGACGGGCTTACTCCTCCCGAACTTGAAGAGATTGCCAAAGAGATTTCCAGCATACTTGATAAATTCAATGCTTTGCCAGCTGCGCCGAGCTTTGGAGGATTGACCGGGTTGAATGAGTCTCATTGCGATAATTATCTTGAATCTCTTGTAGAGAAGAAAGAAGATATCCTCAGACGGACTGCCAAAACGCAGGTAATTAATCAGGATGTGATCGACATATATGATGCACTATTAAGTAGATATAGCGATTATTTCCAAAACAAGCGACCCACCTTTTACTACGATGATCTCTGTACTAAAAATGTCATGATCCACGAGGGTAAATTCAATGGATTGGTTGATCTCGATTTTTTGCTTAAAGGCGACTATCTAGAAGCAATTGGAAGAATGAAAGCCTGTTGGCATGGACAAAGGGCGGGGGAGCACTACATCGGAGAAATTGTTAAACTTCAACAGCTGGATCAGCTTCAAAAAGAAATGGTTAAGGTGTACGCCATATTCAATCTGATTGGTTGGACTAGCGAAGCAGGCTTGCAATTCAATGCGAATACTTCCAGTGAGATTAATTGGGCTAGGGTGAAGGATAACCAGAGAAAGATCTTAGAAATCTATACTTCCATCCTGTAGCATCAGCCACTGCTATTGGTTGATCGTTGGCTTCATTCTATAAATGAGCACGATTCCGAGACACAACCCCGCGATTGAAAATATCACATCATTGGGATCATAGATATTATTCCCACCCAGATTATGAATCTTACATTCCTGTGTGATCACGTAGATGGCTGCCAAGACCACTGCTGCAATGTATATTGAGCTGTGGGGCCATTTGAGCCTGCGGTTGGCGTAGAGTCCGAGCATCGTTAAGGTGAGTATGCCAACGATGGCTTCGCAGAAATTGGGGAAAGACAACAAGAATAACTTCACAAACGCTGGCGCTTGGCTTTCCAATACATTGGGTCGAATGGCTTTCGCTAACGCGAAAACTACTATGGTCAAAAGCTGCCATCTGGCCATCTTACGTACGTCTTCCATTATTCAAATGTGAATGGGTTGGAGCTAGGGCTGATACTAGCCATTTTGTGCTATAATTTCAAAATTATTAGACGAGTACCTCATTGATGACCTTCTAGGAAAAGCGGTGGCCTTTGGGTGGCTAATATGAATTAATTTCTAGTCAGCTGACACTTTGTGCGTTTTCTCTTGTCTTTAATAGTCGAATACGGGTAGCATGGACGACAACTGCCTCCCCATGTCCCTTGCTTACCTGTTTGCAAAGACTACTACATAAAACCAGCTCATGAAGATTCTGACTACTGGAAACTACTACGGCCAAAAGAAAAGTGAAGTGGACCTGCAAGGCGTATTACTTTCAGAGTATGACTACCTAACATCGCGAACAGACTGGCATTATCATGAAAACCCGTACTTGATGTATGTCCTGCAAGGAAATTTGTATGATATCAACAAGCGCGAGCAGATGCATTGCAAAGCCGGAAGCCTGGTATTTCACAATTGGCAAGAAGCACATTATAACACGAAGGAAACACGCCAGGCCCGAGGTTTTCATATCGAATTTCCAAGGGAGTGGTTCAATGAGAAAAAACTAGATATACAATTGTGGGAGGGTAGTAGATTGATTAATCACCCCGAATTACATGCCCTTTTCGGACAACTCTTTTTTGAATTTAAATGTCAAGATGCCTATTCAGAAGTATCCATAGAAATGCTGCTACTGCATCTTTGCGAAAACATAGAAAAGGTAGAGCTTTTATCAACCTCTGAGCCTCCCTGGGTAGAAACTTTGAGAGAGCTTGTACACGAAGAAACGGAAGATTTGGACCTGAAAAGCCTGTCTCAGCGCTTGGGCGTCCATCCAGTGCACCTATCAAGGGCTGTTCCGAAGTACCTTGGGAGTAGCTTGGGAGCCTATATCCGCCAGCAGAGAATTAAACGTTCATTGAGCTATATACAGGATGCCCGATACTCCTTGACGGATATAGCCAATCTTTGTGGCTTTGCCGATCAAAGTCATTTTACCCGCACTTTTAAACTCTATTTGAATCGAACACCCAGTTCCTTCCGCAGGCGGATGCTGTGATCATTTGAGACTTTGATTATTTGATCTATTCAGCTAGCTGACTCATCTCCTTTTTTACCGATGTTAATTCTGTTCTATTTTCTGAAGATCTAGTCCTGTAGATTGCACTCTCCTAATTTACTCTTAAACAACTTCTTACTCAAAACACTCGATTGATGAACAGACTTATTGTAAGCCTTTTTTTCTGCTTGCTTGTACAGCAGGCCCTTTTTGCACAGTTAGATTTTTCAAATTCCAATGCCATCAGCAGTCAGCATCTAGACGAACTGGATAGTGCCATCCGTTCTGGTAAATTTGAGCGCATCACCAGTGTGCTGGTAGCCAAAGACGGGAAACTACTCTTCGAGAAATACTACCATGGTAATGACCAAAACTCAAAGCACAACACTCGTTCGGCCACCAAAACGATGGCTACTTTGTTGATGGGAATTGCGATTGGGGAGGGGCACATGAAGTCCGAACAAGAGAAGATTTTCAAATACCTCAAGCATAAGCTTCCGGCACAAAATCCAGATCCGAGAAAGGAAGAGATCACGATAGAGGATTTACTGACGATGAGTTCCATCCTGGAGTGCAATGATTGGAATAATTTCTCTCGCGGAAATGAAGAGCGCATGTATATCATAGAGGATTGGACCAGCTTCTTGCTGGATTTGCCCATTCGATCTTATCCCTTCGAGCCCAAGCCAGCCGACCAGCCCTATGGACGGGCCTTTAGCTATTGCTCAGCTGGCGCCGCAGCGGTGGCTGAAATCGTTCAGGTGGCGGTCGGAGAGCGCTTGGATCAATTTGCCAAGAAACATCTATTCGGGCCATTAGAGATTACGGACTATGAGTTAGGTTATAGCCCAGAGGGTACGCTGAATACCGCAGGTGGTAGTCAGTATCGAAGTAGAGACCTACTGAAGTTGGGACAATTATGTTTGAATGAAGGCAAATGGAACGGCCAAGACATCATACCCGCCGACTGGCTCAAGAAGGCTACTACTCCTAAGGCGCGTATCCAGGAGAATATTGACTATGGCTATCTGATCTGGCTGAGAGAATACGGAAAGGAGAAGTCCTATAAAACCTTTTATATGTCTGGAAATGGAGGGCAAAAGATACTGGTAATACCTGGCTTAGATACATCTGTAGTGATTACTACGACCAATTACAACAATAGAAATGCACACACTTATACCAATGAGATTGTCAGCGACTTTATTATTCCCGCTATGGAAAAATAATCGCTAGGCTCCGAGGATTTCCCGGGCTAATTTAGCCATCGCTTGCATGGCGGCTTCGAACCCCGCCATGCGGGAGTCCTTGGTAGCACCGTTGAGATATCGCCTAAAGAGCTGTTGCGCCACAATGGCTCCCTTCCAGTACGCAAAGGCTTCATACCAAGGGATGTTCTCGATGGAAAGCCCCGAATGTATCCGGTACTGCTCAATAAGAAATTCCTTGGGCGGGAAGTCACCGTGCAACTGGACAGGAAGGTTTTCCAATTGTTTTTTCCTTTGATCAGGATAATAACTAAGTGTCGTTCCCAGGTCGATCAAAGGATCTCCGAGGGTACACATATCCCAGTCAAAAATGGAGCTGACCTCATCTGGATTATTCGCTTGAAATTGGCAATTGTCCAGTTTAATGTCATTATGAATAATGGACACTCGTTGTGCCACCGGGATGTCGGCCTGTAGGAGCTCTAGGACCTTATCCATATGCTCATTATCAGCTGATTTAGATAATTCCCAACGCTGTGCCCATCCTCGAAGCTGTCTTTCCACGAATCCTTCTGGTCGTCCTAGGTTGGCTAGATCCGCAGCCTCATGATCTATCAGATGCAGCTCGGCCATGGCTTTCATCATAGCCGTCACCAACCTTTCTTCGATTTTCTCGAAGGAGTGGAATTCGGGGATAACCTTGGTTCTGACAACTACACCTGATCTTCTTTCCAGTACGACAAAGCGGGCGCCAATGATGGATTCATCCTCACATAAATGAAAGGCTCGAGGGGCTCTTGGGTAATGCTTAAATAGCTTGGAAAGCACCTTGTATTCCCGTTTCATATCATGTGCTCCTGGAGCAACTTTCCCAAAAGGTGGTCGGCGAACTACAAATTCTTGACTTCCAAAGGTCAATAGGTAGGTCAGGTTAGCATGCCCGCCGTGAAACTGTGCTACGGACATTTCTCCCTTAATTTCTGGTAGAACTGCCCGTAGATATTCCTCTAGTTTTTGCCAATCCAGTTCTTCGCCTTGGCGAATTTCCTTAGCGGTATCCATGTAGAACTAAAATTTTGAGGTTGTGTCCTATGAGGGGCACTAGATTTGATATTGGAACCCGGTCAGCTTTTCAGAAATTTCCCAAAGCCGCTTGGCAATCTCCTCATCTTTAGCATGCGAAGCTATTTTTGCGGTTCCAGGTTTGCCTTTCATCTCATTATAGCCAGTAGGACCATAGTAATCTCCCCCCTGCACTCCATTTTCAACTGCTGCCATCAAAGTAGGTAAAGCACCTTTGGCTGGTTTATGACTGACCATGAGAAACAAGGGGGTCAAGACATATACCATGAGATTGGGAACATGGCGAACTAATTCGGTGGGAGAAACGCCAGGGTGCGCTGCTACCGATATGGGACCGGCTTTAGCCGCTTCCAGGCGGCGCTGAAGCTCCAAAGTAAAAATCAAGCAAGCTAATTTACTTTGCTGATAGGCTTTAAGTTTGGAATAGGATTCCTCCCAGTGTAGATCATCAAAGTTAATGGAGCCCTGCAAGTGCGCTAAAGAGCTCAAGGTCACGATTCTTGAATCTTCGGTCTTTTTCAGCGCCTCCAGTAAGCGGCCGGTGAGTAGGAAGTGTCCGAAATAGTTAGCTCCCATTTGAAGTTCAAAACCGTCACTGGTTTGTGTGTAAGGAGGCACCATCACTCCAGCATTATTAATGAGGACATCCAATTTATCAAATTTGGATTGAAAGTTATCGGAGAAGCGTTTGACCGAATCCAGGTCGGTCAAGTCGACCAACTCAATGTGTAAATCAGCATTGGGAGCCGACCTCAAAATCTTGCTTTTCGCTTTCTGGGCTTTGGCTTCGGAGCGACAGGCTAGCACTACTCGGGCATCCTTCTGCGCGAGTGCCAAGGCTGTTTCATAGCCTAAACCCGCATTGGCTCCGGTGACGATAAAGGTCTTTCCTTCTTGACTGGGAATACTTTCTGCTGTAAAACTCATAGTAACAAGGCTTGAAATGTGATATTCGATATAAGAGGGTATGAAAGCAGAAGATAAGGAATTTGGATAAAGGGAAGTTTCTTTAGACTGAAATTGAGCCAGGTTACCCACCCCTCCACATGAAGATGTTGTTGTAACACCTTCGCAATCTAGGTAATTTTGATTATCCCTCCTGAAAATCTAAATACTACAAACTAATAGCGTTTTACCAATCATGACGGGTATGAGGTAGTGACCAAACCTACCGCATACACCACACTAAACCATTGTATTATGAGAAAATTAGCATGTGTTCTTTTTAGTTTTTCCCTATTAACCAGCCTGGCCATGGCTCAAGAACCAGGACAACCAAACCGAGCCGATATTCTTACCGAAGACAGTAAGATCATACAAGAGACCAAGGCCGCTGCTGAGAAGGCAGTTGCTCCTAAAGGAGTTGCTGCAGTTCCGGTACAGAAAAGTAAAGTTTCCCCAGGAAAGAAGATCCCGAATAGCTATGTAGTAGTGCTGAAAGACGATTTTGTAGCTCCTTTTGCTACCACCAAATCTGCTAAGGCTACTAGTCGTGCCAGCCAAGCCGCAGCCGCTAAAAAACACCAGGCCGGCGCTGAAAAGAAAATTCGCAAGTATGCTATAGAGACTTTGGGATTAAGTAATGATGAAATTGGAGAAATCTTTACCGGGATCCAAAGTGGTTTTACGGTAAAGCTGAAGCCTAAGAAATCCGGAGCAGGTGCCTGGCTTACGCGCGCAAAGAGCGCCAAAAACACGGCTGAGGCCTTTCAAGATCAAGAGATGGAGGGTAGTTTAGTGAGTGCTGGACCAATCGTTGATCAGTATAGTCCTGAGGCGTGGGCCGGCCAGTATGCAGACTACAGCAACTGGGTAGGCGGAGGTTGTGACTGTACAGGTTACAACAGATGGATATGGGTATTGGATTCGGGCATTGATTTGAACCATCCGGACTTAAATGTGAATAGAGGTTATGCTAAGACATATGTGCCGGGTACGACCAGCGCTGAAGATGACCATGGTCATGGTACGCACGTAGCTGGGATTGCCGCCGCTAAAAACAACGGTTATGGAGCACTGGGGATTGCTTACGGGGCTACCGTAGTACCGGTAAAGGTGCTCAACTCTAGTAACCGCGGATATTACTCCTGGTTTTTGGCAGGCTTAAATTGGGTTTACCAAAATAGCCTGGCAGGAGATGTAGTTAACTTTAGCATCGGCGGGAGAATATCAGCAAGTGCACCGGAGACAGTGGTGGAAAAGGCGATTAAGAAGTTGGGTGCCAAGGGTGTCTATGTTGTGATTTCTGCCGGGAACGACAAAATACATTCTAGGGGATATCATCCGGCCAGGTTGAATGCCTCCAAGGTTTATACGATTGCAGCCACTCAACAAGGCGTATTTTGGTGGTGGAACTTATTCGCGGATCAATTCTCCAACTATGGTAAACCACCGGTTGATTTTGCGGCCCCTGGTAACAACATCTATTCCACCTACAAGAATGGCGGTTACCGCTATATGTCTGGTACCTCCATGGCCGCTCCGAACTTCTCCGGGGTACTGCTTTGTGGAATCAAGCGGAAAAAGGGTTACAATTTCCACAAAGTGCAGCCACATAGCCACAACTTATACATAGTTCGTCCGAAATAGACACGCACATTTCTGCCATACCTTAAAGCAAAGGGGATGCAGTATCTGGTAGGTAAACCTAGTTTTACCTCAATACGGATAGGCATCCCCTTTGCCGTTTATGCTCTACTATCTGTGTATTGGGTATTCGGTTGAGCGCAAAACGTTTTGACCTTTAAAAAAAGAAGCTGAAAACATATTGAGTTCAGTACTGTTTCACCAACAGTGTGCTTTGAACCTGCTGAAGGTAAAGTTTGAACCAGTAAGCAAGATAGAATCTCCTAACCCGGGAAAAATGAAGAAAAAATACAATTGGTCCAGTCATCTCCTCAACTTCATCTCGGTAATATTAGGCGTGTACCTCGCTTTTTATGTGGATGCTAGGGGCAAAGCCAGAGAAGATCGGAGAGAGGCTAAGCTCCTAATGCAATCTATGGTGAATGACCTAAAGGCTGATATTAAGTCTTATGAAACTTACCAAATCCCTTTTAATACGAACTATCAAGAAGGTGTAGATAGTATTCTTACATTTTTGGTATCTAAGAACGTAGAAGGCATTGAAAATAAGCTCCCAACCATCCTGCAGGTAGAGAATTATGCGCCAAACATCTCTATCTATAACTCAATGAAGACCTCCGGTAAACTCAGACTGATCGAGGATGTCCAATTACAAAAGAGTCTGAGTGATTTTTATGATGGTACCGCTCAAGAATGCATAAGTAAGAATGATATCCAAGCTGATTACTTTTTGGATGAGGTAATGAGTTGGCTTCGGTTAAACACAGATCTAATGCAGATGAAACTGCTGCCAGATCGAGAGTTACTGGTCTTACAGAATACCTTGATGATTTATCAGTCTCTGGTCAATCAAAAAGTAAGGCAATATGGGCTAGTTGTTGAAGAATCCAAGGCCCTACAAGAACAAATCGAAGGAGTACTGGCCAATCATTAGGCATTATCGTCTTTACCTGCCTGATCCTGCTTAGCCTATTTATAGGCAAATCTTGATTTTTCCTTATCACACTAATGATTTGATGTTACTGTACAGTTTAATTTCTGCATTCTATTGATTAATAGTGGATTAAATGCTGTTTTTGCCTCTGTTCCTTGTGCACTTTTGATATTTTTGACTCTCCTTTTTTCCTTCCATTTCCAGTCCTAAAGAATCCATCTATAGGAAAACCTATAGAAAAATATCTAGGCTTTCTTAACCGAATTCCAAGGCAAACCTCTATTTCCCAAGGCTCGATTCTGCCCCATCTTTGTGTCATACTTTTTAACTAACAAATACCTAAAAAAATATAGTCATGAACAAGGAGATAAAGCAAATCATCATTAGACACTTAAGTGGAAGCAAAGCCAACCAAGTCGAGGAATTCGATTACCAAGATAATGATAGCATTAGCTTTGGTAGAGCCGCTCACAATCAACTGCAGTTCGATGTAGAACAAGATTCCGCTGTAAGCCGTGAGCACGGCATGATTGAGAAAGGGGAAACAGTTGGTAGCTTTACCATTACAGATCACAATAGCCTAAACGGCACTTACGTAAACGGACAAAAGATTACGGGAAACCATAATCTACGCCCTGGGGATGAAGTATCACTGGGCGCCAAGGGACCTCGTTTTCAATTTGATATCAATCCCAGTCTAGCCGGAGGAGCTGCCACGCAATTGATTCATATTCCGGCGGCCGATCCTACGATGGTTCACAGTATTGTAGAAGAAACGACTCCGGCGAAAGCAGGAATCGGTAAGGAAACGTTTGAACGCGCCATCTTTAGTGAGCGCAAGCGATCCCAAAAAACATTGATCTCTGTGATTGGAGCTATCCTACTTGTTACCACTGCTTTGGGATATACCTTTAAAGATCAACTGATTCCTTCTAAGGATGACTTCGTTGCCGGAACGGATACCGTAAAGGTTATTACCAATACAACCACAGTTGTAGAAGAAGCATTCTCACCTGCAAGAATAGCCAAGGAAAATACCGATAAAGTTGTCTTCATTGAGTTTGGTTTCAAATTGATCCATGCACCTACAGGCGACGACATCTACCATCAATATACTCGTCAGAAGGATGAAAAAACAGGAAAGGAATATGTAATGCCTCTATTTATTGAAATGGAGCCAGGTGTGATAGAGCCATTGTTAGGATTGAAGAAAGATGTAGTAGAAGGAGCTCCGATTGCTATGTCCTCCCTTTCTGGTACGGGTTTCATCGTGGATGAAGATGGTTATATCCTAACGAATAAGCATATTGCTGAACCTTGGAAATACCCATACACCTTCCCACGTGAAGCTTCTCAAGGACTATTGTATCAAATGGTGGAAGGAAAGTGGAAAATAACGGGTCGAGTCAAAGCACCTGCACGATGGATACCCTCTGAATCAAAATTCTTCGGAAGAGAACCTGTTTCTGGAAAGATTTTGGCGGGAGAGAGCACTTACATGAACGTCACCTTTGCGAAAACGGATTCCAGAATCAATGCTAGAATGGTACAATCCAGTTCCAATCATGATGTAGCGATGATCAAGGTAGATCACATGGCAGAATTTACGCCAGTTGAGCTGAAGGAAGATGGAGCAGAAGCGGAACAAGGTCAAAAGATTGCAGTCATGGGATATCCTGGGATTTCTCCAACGGTAATCTATGGCAGAGCTACCCAAGAGTTTGGTAGAGCATCCGGAGAAGTCAAAGTTGTACCGGATCCAACCATCACAGATGGCACCATTGGTAAGATTATCAGAGGTAGTAATCTTTCAAATAATGCCGAACTAAGTGGTTACTATAGCCCAATGGGTGAGTACTATCAGCTGACAGCTAGCGAAACTGGCGCAGGCAACAGTGGAGGCCCTGTATTCGATAAAGACGGCAAAGTAATCGCCATCTTCGCGGCTTCTACGACTTCTGCTGAAGGGGCCAGAATAACCTTCGCGATTCCAATCAAATATGGACTGGACTTGATGCACCTAACTCCAGTTATCCAGTAAATCGAACAGACCGAAGTTATGTTTAAGGGACAGCTGTCTCCAAACATAACTTCCTCTCTCAACTATCTACCCAAATTCAAGGAATTCTATTAACCTAAATATTCTCCGGCTATGGCATTTTCATTCCTGAAGAGACAGAAACCCGAATCTCACCCGAAAAACCAAGCTCCAATCGCTATTGATTACCGAGCGGTAGCGCTCACGGATGTAGGTTCGGTCCGGGACAATAATGAGGATAACCTCGTTTTTATCCGTCCCTTTGATCTTAAAACCAGAGCTAGTCATGGATGTCTGGCGTTGGTGGCCGATGGGATGGGAGGCTATAGCTATGGAGAGTTGGCTTCGAAAATGGCCACGGATATCATTAGCCGGAATTACTTCGATGCCAAGTACAATATCGAAACAGCATTGCGAAAAGCTTTTGAAAAAGCGAATAAGGCCATTTATCAGCACGCAGCCAAGAATGCCGGGTATCGAGGAATGGGGACTACATGTACAGGGGTTGTGTTGCTTGGGGATCAGATTTACCTAGGCCATGTTGGAGATAGCAGGGCTTATTTGGTGAAGAAAGATCGAGTAGTACAGTTATCCAATGATCACACATTAGTCCAACATCTCTTAGATACCGGACAAATTACTCAGGCCGAAAGCTTAAGCCATCCACAACGCAATGTAGTGACCAGAGCCATGGGAACATCGATGAAATTGCAGGCAGATTTTCTGAAACACAAACTCCGGTTTGAAGTTGGAGATAGATTGCTGATCTGCAGCGATGGCTTGTATGAGTATGTTCCAGAAGAAGAACTGCAGCAAATTCTCATCCAAAATAAAATGAACGAAGCCTCGCAACGCCTCATAGACTTGGCGAAACAAAGGGGAGGACATGACAATATCTCAGTATTGATTGTGGAAACCTATCGTACGGATTTAAATCAAGCTAGTAACCCAACGCAAAAGATTAACTTATCATGATCGGCAGGAAACTTTCCAATTTTCATATCAACGAACGCATCGGAGAAGGGGGAATGGGAACCGTGTACAAGGCTACTGACCTGCATTTGAATCGGACGGTAGCGATTAAGATGTTGCATCCCTTTTTGGTGAGCAACCCGGACAGTTTCAAGCGTTTCCGTAACGAGGCCCATTTGTCTGCTCGGATTTCTCATCCCAATGTGGCTACACTCTTTAATTTTCAGGAAGTTGAGGATACCCACTTCATCATCATGGAGTATGTCAAAGGGCAAGCCTTGGATGATATTCTTGCTTTGCAGGGTAGATTGCCGGAAGCTGAAGCGGCCAAGATCATGCTACAAGTATTGGAGGGGTTGGGAGCAGCTCATGAGCTGGGTATTATGCATCGAGATCTGAAGCCAGGCAACATCATGATCACTCATCGAGGGTTTGTAAAGTTGATGGATTTTGGGATTGCACGATTGGAGAACACGGAGCGAATGACCAGACAAAATAGTGTAATTGGAACACTAGAATACCTTTCTCCCGAATTGATCAAAGGAGGCGCGCCCTCTAAAGCTTCTGATCTATACGCCGTTGGTGTCATGTTTTATGAGATGTTGTCCGGTCAATCTTTGTTCTCTGGAGAAACTGAAGCAGCTGTGATGTATCAGATTGCTCATGAAAAGGCAAAGGTGCAGATCCCTGGGGCGAATAAGCGATTGGTACAAGTTATTAAGAAGTTGGTTCACAAAGATCCTAACAAGCGTTATCAATCTACTCAAGCCGTTATAAACGATCTGGAACAACTGTATCAGGCTGGAAAAGTGAACACTCGAATGATTACGGAGAAAGTGGAACATCAAAAAAGTGACTCGAGTCCACGAATCGCATTGCCGGTACAATTCAGCCTTCCTAAACTACCGCAATTCAAGGCTATTCAGTTGCCCTTCGACGTAGATCTTAGAATATTAGCAGGGGCGCTACTAGTTTGCTTATTGATTGTCGTGATCGGTAGGAGTGGGGGTGCGGCTGCTCCCAAGAATAGTACACTAGCTGACCACACGGAGGAATTATCACTACCTACTGAACGGGAGAATGAGGATCTATTACCCGATATCACACCTGTGAATTCTGCTCAATTGGGGCAACCGACCCAGAACAAAATAGAATTCTTGGAAAGGTTTGAAGATGAGCCTTCCGCTACCGACAAAGCCTCAGAAAAGAAGACCCAGAAGAAAACCAATAGCAAGTCTAACAAGACCACTAAGAAAAAGGAGAGCCAAAGCGATACTAGAAGCCAGAAACGTTCAGATAGCAAGACGCAGAAAAAGAATGAAGTACTCGTGAAGAAAGAAGCCAAGCCAGAGCAAATCGACAAGACGACTCCAAGCAAACCTTCCACCATCATTGCTGAAGAAGAACCGATCAAAAAAGAATTTGCACCCCGTCAAATCGAATCCCCAGACAACCGGAACCGCCGAAGTGCAGGAGAGGCGGTGAAAATTCGCATACCGGATATGTTCTTATCTGCTGCTTTTGCAGAAACGGTATCCAGTGAGAAGAATTATGAAGGTCAGCAGATTTACCTGAGCACTACCAGTGACATCTTCCAAGGCGATCATTTAATTATTCCGAGAGGAGCAAGGGTTAAGGCAACGGTGAAGAAAGTTCGCAAAGCACAAGGTAAGAAGCGCGCCTTTCTAGCTATCGATCTTCTATCCGTGCAGGCGATCAATGGGCAATGGCTCACGATTTCCTATCCGGAATACAGTAATCTCTCGAAGAACCTAGTGGAATTCAAACGAGGAAGTCAACTGAATCGCATCAAATTAAAAAGTACCAATATCACACTTAACAAATCTTTCTGAAAACCAGGGTGCTGTAGTACCTCCGACCTTCAGGAGTTATAATTCATTAATCATGAAGAATACAAAGTTTTATCTAAGTTTAATCCTAATTGCATGCCTAGCATGGCAGCTTTCTGCTCAGGACATCAAATCTTCCACCAAAGGTTTTTCTGCTAATTTGAGTTTAGTACTGGGAAGCTGGAATTCTGAGAGCAACTTTATGGGGAATCTAGATGATATTGAACCTTCAGGTGTTGGTTATAGTCTGAAAGCAGCCTATGGGATTAACCAGAACATAGAAGTACTACTATCCTACAGCAGAGTGGGGTTTGTACAGGAGTTTGATTGGGATCAATATCAATTGACTACGGTAGATGTCGGTGGGCGATATAATTTTGGAGCTACCTTACGCTGGTTTCGTCCCTTCTTAGAAGGTGCAATTTCTATCAATAATCTAGTCATTGACCCGATCACATTTGATGGAAGTACCTTATTCGAGCTAAAAAGTAGCGGAGTAGGAGTAACGGTCGGAGGCGGATTCCATATATTTATCATTCCAAACCTCAGTTTTAATGCAGATGGAAAAATCGGATTTGGTAGTTTCGGCTCCACTTCTCTATCTGGAACTGATGTAGGTGATCTAGGCGAGACACTTGATTTTACCACGGTTAGATTTAATTTTGGACTAACCTACTTTTTTGAATAAAACGACGAATCTATGTCAGCGTCCATTCGGATTTTGTTGGTAGATGATCATCAGATTATTTTGGATAGTTTGGGACTGCTTTTTGACCTAATGGATGGCATAAGCTTAGTGGCTACCTTAAATGACAGTCGTAAAGTCTTGGATGTTTTAGGGGAAAAGGAAGTGGATATCTTGATCACAGATATGAGCATGCCTTACATGAATGGAATAGAATTGAGCTTCCAAGTGAAAGAAAAATACCCAGACCTTAAGATCTTAATGCTAACGGTCAATGATCAAGGCGATCGAATTCAGGATGCCTTTAAAGCAGGGATTTCGGGTTATGTGATGAAGAAAGCAGGACGGGTGGAGTTGGAAAAGGCAATTCGGACCATTGCTGCTGGTCAGTTGCACTTTAGTCAGGAGGTGATGCGGACCTTACTGTCCACCAAAGAGGGAGATGACCAATTTGAAAAGATCAAGCATTTAACTAAGCGAGAGCTAGAAATCATTAAACTAATAGTCCGGGAATACTCCTCTGCGGAGATCGCGGAAGAGCTATTTATTAGTCAAGGAACAGTGGAAACGCATCGGCATAATATTTTCAAAAAGCTGGATGTGAAAAATGCCATTGGCCTGGTCAAATTCGCCCTTAAATATAAGTTGATTTGAAAATCAAGAGCGTCTATCTAACCCTCCTTCCCCTTTGGCTCATTCTTCCTACCCTAGGAATGGCCCAAGGATGGGTTGGTCTTTACCAAAAGTATCAAGAAAGCACCCAGGTGCAGTCGGCAGTGCAACGGGATTCGCAAATGGTTCGGACCTATGCGGCTTACGCTGTATATCGAATCAATGAACGATATCAAGACTCAGAATTACTCCTAGATACCTTGACGCAATTGGCTGCGAATTCATCCTGGTCTAAGGCCCAAGGCATCCTACTGAATGCAAAAGGGCGTTATTATGATGTGCAGGGAAATATGGATCAGGCGCTCAAATTCTATCATCAGGCGGTAGACACCTTGCGAACTGCTGCGCCTGACTACAGCGATCTATCGACTTCCTTGGTAGGGGCAGGGTTTATTTTGCTGCATACGGGATACCACCAAGATGCACTGGAAACCATTCAAGAGGGCTATAAATACGCTAAACTGTCGGGGCACTTGAAAAATCAACTGGTGGCCCTGGATTTCTTTGGAGACTATTATTACTATAGTGCTTACCGCCAAGAGAAATTTGACTCGGCACTCTTCTACTATGTGCAGGCAGACTCTTTTATTGATAAATACAATTTTGACAGTTATTTCCGATCGGATAATGATCATGGCCTTGCCAATGTCTATTTGCGACTAGGGCAAAAGGAACGGTCTGAATTGTATTTTCGGGAATCCTTAGACGAAGCGGAGCGAAGTGGCAATTATGGAGTGATCTACGCTCTTTTCTTTGATAAAGCTGAAGTCCTGGATGAGCAAAAACGGCATGAGGAGTCGCTTCAATTGAAGTTGGAGGCCTATCAGTATGCAGTAGCTTCTGGATGGATAGAATTCGCTTCCAGGGCAGATTGGCAACTCTATTTTACCTATAAAGCCTTAGGGGACTACGAAAATGCGCTAAACTATTACGAGCAGTACATCGTGGCTCAGGATAGCATGAAAAAGCAACAGGCGAGCAATCGCTATGCCGCTTTGGAAGCACAATTGGAAAGCAAAGAAAAAGAGGAGGAAATTACACGTTTGCAGAACAAGAACCTCCAGCAAACCCGCGATTTCTTCATCTGGATCATTCTCCTTGCCGCACTCCTTTTGGGATTTATCACCATTCTGAATTGGAGATTACGGAAGAAGAACAAGGAGCTGGAGCAGAAAAATAAAGAGGTGCTTCTGGCTCAACTGAAAGGCCAAAATCTGGAACGCAAACGGATGGCAGTCGAGTTACACGACAATCTGAATACAAAAATTGCGGCGATCCGATGGCAGTTGGAGGCGGTTGGCCCTTCGGTGGGAGAAAAGGCTCAAGGCATCCTGGATAAGACCTTAGTGCTCGTAGATGATGTATACGAAGATGTGCGTTTGATTTCTCATAATTTAATGCCGGAAAAAGTGGAAGCGATCGGCTTGATAGCAGCACTGCAAAGTCTATTGACCCAACTCAAACAAAACAATAAAACAAGCTTTCAACTACTGGTCAATACTGGTCCGGACTTTGACTTTGGTTCTCTCAGCTATCATATTTACAATATCATCATGGAGATGATCAATAACATTTTGAAGCATGCAGATGCGGATAATGGTTGGATCAGCATTTCAGAAGATGGTGACAACATTCTATTGACAGTCAGTGATGATGGTTGTGGATTTGAGATTGGCCAGATGACCAATGGATATGGGATTCGGAATATTACTTCTCGCTTAGAAAACATCAATGGGAAATGGAATATTGAAAGTGCGCCTGGAAAGGGTACACAATTCTTTATCGAAATTCCCAAGTTAGACTAAGTAGATCAGGTCACAGCAGCATCTTTCGTTTCAGAAAGCTCCTCAGATGCTCCTATATTAGCCGTAGAACCACGCTTATTTGCAGTTGGTCTTCTATCTCCAGACTTGATGACTTTCTTAGCTACTTTTGTTAGAACTAGTTGAAACTTCTAACAAGAGAAAAGCATGTATAGAATAATCCTCTACCTCTCCCTCATTTTATTGTTAGCTCCTTCATTCCACCTTTCAGCACACCCCGGAATAGGAATCGTTATGGATAGTCAAGGAAATGTATTTTACACCGACCTTACTCATGTTTGGAAAATCGATCTAGAGGGGGAAATTACTATTGCAGTGGAGAATGTCCATACACATGAGCTCTTCATAGATCAGGAGGACAAGCTCTATGGCGAACACATCTGGTACGAAGGGGAGGCAACAGACAAATGGGGGTATTATACTTGGTGTTTGTCGAGTGATGGAAGTTTAGAAAAGGTGATTGAGGATACCGAAGGGTTCCCGACAGACAGTCGATTACGGAGAGATCAGGCAGGAGCCAGCTACTGGCCCGCCAAGAAAGGAGATCAGGAGTTCCTGAATAGGACTGAGACCTCCGGGCAGATAGTGAGACATTCCAGTCATGCATTTGACGATATCCGCTGGATTCATGTACCAGATAAAAGTGATAGGGTTTACGTCGTTGATCATTTGCAGCTTAAGCGAGTAGGGATTAATGGTGAAGTGAGCATCATTGCTGCTAATTTAAAGGACGGGAAGCCTCTATTTAGTTTTGTACGGGATCGCCACTATGTGATGGGGGTTTGGACAGATCTTCAGGATAACATCTACGTGTCATTGTTTGGAGGCAAAAAGATTAAGAAGTTTGGTCCAGATGGAACAGCTGAAACCATCTATCGATCAAAAGGTAATTGGTCTCCTTCCGGAGGGCTGGTGGCTTCAAATGGGGATCTCTGGGTGCTGGAGTTTTCGACTAGGAATGAAGCGCGAGTGACCCGGCTTGCCCCCGATGGTTCGGAAGTTCACTTTAGAAAAGAATAAGCAATTGAAAGTATTCATCCATATTCCACGACAAGCGTAGTAGCCGTCAGGCTAGCAAATATTAATGGAACATAGAACAGCGAAAGTACTCCTAGGAAAAGGCACCCAGTTTTTTATTGAAATACCTAAACTGGATTAGTCAGCTTTTCGACCTAATAAATAGAAGGAATACCCCACCTGAGCCTGGTGAAACCCTGTTCGCCAAAAACCTTGTTGCCAGTTATATGTGTAGCGGAAAAAGAGCCTACCACGGTTATTGGCTGTTTGTTCTAAAGTAGTTATGAACCGGATGGTGTTAAATTGCCGAGAGGCTCTGGTGGTGTTGATCAACTGGTCTTCAAAAAAAGTAGTATTGGCCACTTGTTCAAAACGATTATCTCTTAGATAAAACCAGTGATGCTGCCAACTCATAGAAAAACCATAGCGTTCATCGGCATAAATGCTCCAGATAATTTCAGATGAATGATCGAAAGTATTTACGCCAAAATTGTTGATACCTTCTTGATTGACTTGTACTGTACCATTGGAGGCTGTGCGGATAGAATCTTGAATGCCTGTACGACCATACCGAAACCCCCAGTTAGCAAAGAAGGTAGACTTAATGTTGGGAATATCAATTAAAAACAGATTGGCCGTCGCCCCTGCACTGAAATTTTCAAATCGCTTCAAATCCAAAGTGGATGCAAATTTAATGGGGGTGTATTGATTATTAACAAAGCGATCTTTGTTGTCTAGGGTCAAAAATTTGTTGTTTCTCTCTACCTTAGACAGAACAAGGGCAGGTTCAAAAAAGGCTAAAAAACCGAAATTCCATTCATCTTTCAATCCCCTAACAGCAAAAGGACGGAAAGGGCTCCGGCTTGTTCGTAAATTAATTCGTTTGCTGATTTCTGTTTGTATCAGTCCATTGGGTTCGGTCTCATCCAGGCCAACGAAATCACTGAATATTTTGGCCTCGAATAACTGGTAGGTGGCTTCTTTTTTTAATCCCAGACACAAACTTGATTGCTCGATTGCTTTCTTTTTTAGAACAACTTTTTGATTGGCAGGACTATAGTCTCTTCTTCCTACTTCATGCTCTTGGATATAAATGCTTAAAACATCCTCTAGCGAAGTTTGGTATTGGGTTCTTTCTCCTCCCCGGGTATAGAGTTTTTTCCCTTTAATGACATCAAAATCCAACTTTCTTGAAAAACCAATGGGCGAAGAATTTCCAAACTTCAAAGTCCGTGAAAAAGGGATAGCTTTTCCATCTTTCCCCATCTTAATATGCCCATATTTATCGGCATATTCTTTTACTTTTCCGATCATCAAGATATTTTCGATGAAGCCTTCATTGATCTCCATAACGATGCTATCTACCTTAAAAGCTTTGAACATCTGCCGATCTTCGAGTTCTGCTATTTGCCGTATTTTGGAAGCTCTTAGAGTCTCCAATCTATCAACATTAGTCTGTGCTCGACTGGCCCTAGCAGCCATACTATCTAACTCAGTATTCAGCAGGCTTATAATGTTATCGGATAAGGTGTCTACATTACTAGCAACGGATATCTTGGTGTAACTATACTTAAGCGTTTGTATTTCAGCACGGGAAACGAGGCTAGAAAAAATGTTGTTTTTGACCGACTGAAGTTGTATTTTGCTGAGAAGCTGATCCTGTACCAAATTCACAGAATCTATCTTTAGGACAAAGGGGCAAGCCAGATGAGGTTCGGCAAGGTGTAACTCATTCAAGCGTTCAATTATCTTCTCAAATATTTGAATGTTTCTATCAACTATAATCGAATCCGCCTCTTTAGCCACAAGATGTTCAAGGGCTTGTTTTTCTCTGACTAAGGCAGTATCAAAATAGGTTTTCCATTTCTTAATTTCTGCATTTACTTGTGTATGCCATTCTTTCCCAGTTTCTTCCTGGCAGTTAAGAGAAAAGATGAGGTCATTGAAATCTAGAAGTTTTGTTCTTATTGCCGAATGGGAATCCTTTTTTGCCCCGACTCTGTCATTGAGATTAATTTCGCTGTACATCTTATTGATGACTCCAATATTCCCAATATTTTTTTTAGTGATGGGATCGATTTCTACCCCTCTCAACTTTAAGATTTGACCATCACTTTCATAAGCCTTATTAAGCTCTTGCATAAGTCCTTTCCTACTAACCTCACTATCTTTAAGTGCCTTTAACCTTGTAGCGTCGTCCTTACTGGCCTTCAAATAAGCTTTTTCAGCATTGATTGTAGCTACATCCTGACCTAATTCATTTATTGCCACCTCATATTGGCCTTCTAAATCGTTTGCTCCTTTTCTTAAGAATTCAGTTTCCTTTTTCTTTTTAAATATTCTTCTCTTTAAATTAGCATTTAACTCAAGAAAGGTAAAGTTAGTGGAAATTGTATCTTCAATAGTTGGATCTTTTTTCACTAAAGCTTGTAAGGTATTCGTAGGTAATGCGTCCTTTAACTTTGTTTCTGTTAATTCTAAAAACTGATCCAAAGCGCCACTTTCTTGCAAGGCTTGCACTATTTTACGATCCTGCTTGTACATTTTCCAAAGCCGATTTATTCTATCTCGGAAAGGGTGGTCATTTACATCTCTTCTTAAAACCAAGAGACTATCGACATAGCAAATCGTGCCGGCAATGGGTTCGTTTCCTAATTCGTCAATTACAATGCTCCGGGCAATAAATAGATAAAAGAGCTTAATGGCTTCAGCTTCGATTTCCTTATAGGGAGCAGATTTTGTTGAGTCCACTTTGTTGGGGTCATAGCTGATATTTTGGGCCAATTTTGGGATTGGCTGCTGAGTGGAGGTAATAGTATTCTGGAATTTAGCATAACTACTGAAGAAATTTTTAATAAAAGACTCCTTCGTCATTGGCCTTAAGGTAAAGCTAATATTGCTTTCAGCATCGGGACCATTGGTAAATGAATACAACTTGAAAACATAAGTGTTACCCGTTGATGTGCCACTGATGAAATAATCAGATAGACCTAGAAGGTTGAAGGATCTCGAGTCTATGGTATTGGGTTGAGCGAACAGATCCCCCCCCTGTAGGATCACAAACAGGAAGAGAAAATATATCTTCGGCGTAGATATCTTGTGCATAACTGAAGGTTTGAGTGTTGCAGGTATCATTGTAATTGATATGCTTATTTCTTGCTAAGTTCTTTAAGGTTGTGAAAATTCTCGATCGTCCTCATCTGGTCGAGAGAATACCCGGTTATCTTCTTCCGATTGCGGAGATTCTTGATTGTTCTCATCTGGTCGAGAGAATACTCGATTATCTTCTTCGGCAGGTCGAGTTTGCGGAGGACGTCTATTGCTTCCCTCCACTATCTCGCCATTTTTCCAAGTGCCTAGTCCTTTGAAGTCCAAACCGCCATCTTCAGCCTTTTGTACGATAGCTATTCCGTTGGTGGGTAATCCTTCTGCCTTTTGAAGGTTACGTATTGCCTTAAAAGTACCCCCGCCGAATATTCCATCTGCTCCAGATTGACCTACATCTGCTCCTGACTTTGCTAGAAATTGTTGCAGGGCTGTGACCAGTTTCTTTTCACTGATATCCCTAGACCCAAATTGTAGTTTGGCCAAGGGCATGTTGTTTTGTGAAGTTGCTGCCCTTTTGGCATCGGCACCATCTAGTAGCATGTACCAGAAAGACTGCTGTTGGCTTCGTTTGTCGGCATTTTTTTGAAAAACATCAAAGGGACCAAATTTTGTGATTCTTTCTTTCCAATAGGCGGAGCGCCCCCAGCCAGCTATCACTTGGCAGCCTGCACTGAAGTACTGGCTTTTGCCTGAGTGGGTCTTTGTTTCTGCATTGCAAGAAGAAGCATGGATGTTATTACCTGGATCGGCAACTTCAATGCTGTCATCTGCTTCATCAAACCCGAAGCGGGTATTCAGGTTACTCCTGCGAATCGGCTGCTTCCCTTTCTTTAGCCCGAAGGCAGGGTAGTCTCCATTATGCAACTGGTGTTTGTATTCAAAAAAACCAGGCATTAACATATTGGCTATATTTTTCCTGCCTTGTTCATCGCTATGTTTCTGCAAATCGGTCAGGTAAGGGACGGTGCTCCCAGGAAAAATAGCAATCGTATTATTATGGGTATCCCATTGTCCGAGCGTGCAAGACAGCTTCCGAAACCTGCGTTCTTCCATTTCGGCCTCTTCAAATGATATCATTTCATGCCCTTCCTGGAAATCTTGACAAGTCCTCAGATCGGAGGGAAAAACATATCGCAAGCCAAAGAAGACCAAAGTATTTTCCGGGATTGGAAAACAATTGTTCCTTGCTAAACGCCTGATAAGATTGGAGGTCAAAGTAAACTGCTCCATTGATTTACCTTTTATCTAAATGATTAATGGCTTACTAGAGTGAAAATATTTGGGTGGTATCATTCCGATCACAAGAGAGGATAGCTTCTATGTCACCTGGTCTCCTTGCTTAAGGTCAATTTCTATTCAATGTCAGTCTAATGGAATCTATAGTAGAAGTTGTTGTAGATGGAATAAAAGTTACCTGCAGGCGCTCTTCCTGAATGCTGATTTCAGTATTGGTCTTATTCTTAAGATTTATGGAGGGTTGATCACTAGCAGATGAAGTCGACTTTCCGACAAACAATCCGGAAGCAGAAACCCTACCATTGATGTTGTAGTCCTGGATCTGGCTTCCACTTGCTCTTAGTTGTAGATCTCCTTTGTAATCAATAAATCCAGAGATAAATGGAATATTTAATGGAGTACTATCCGGCTGCATATAGTAAAATGCTTCCCCTAAATAAATACCGCTAAAAGGGTTCGTTTCTAGGATGTCCTGATCCAGAATAAAGACATCAACCATTTCTTTGGAAATATCTGTACCGAAACTATTGTTGAACAGCTTTGCTCCCGTTTTTTCAAAAGCAGCAAGGGATTGTCCGAGAGAATCTATATAGGAGACCTTTAAATTCTTTTCAAATCGGCCTGCGGAGTCAAAAATATTGATACCAAATTTGAGTCGATTAATGGGCTGATTCAACTCATTATTTATGACAAAGGAGTTAGATATATCATTGATGATTCCTCGCTGATCTGGGGTGACTTTTTGTATAATTTCAAATGCAACTAAACTAGGAAAGTCAATTTGTATTCTTGTTTCAGTAGGGGCATTCAGTTGGAAGTCATCCTTAAAAAAATCTGTGCAGCTGGAAAGAAGAAAGCAGCATATAAAGAATAGGAAGTAGGTCTTGGTCTGGGGCATAGGTGAACTAAGGTGTAGTGTTTATTGAATGAATCAAAGTTGATTCTTGAATATAAGAATAAAAACTTGATAATTAGAATACTCGCATTTTATTGCTCGGTACGGATATGGTAAAATTGGATTAAGCAACTATGTCAAACACTACACCCTTTTCAGACAAGAAATCAATGGAGGAAAGTTTATCTTTGACCATTATGTTGCTCTCATAAACCCTAGATGTGAATTTTTCGTTTCTTAGACAATTGTCCAGGTTATTTTACTGCTCATGTTGACAATATTGTATGCTATGGATAGGATAAATACTCCAAAGGATATTTTGATCTGGTTTTTTCTCTTATTAGGGACTACCATTCTCGCCGCTCAGGAGGTGCCTATCCTCAGCTTCACCACTGTGGAAAGTGGACAGGTCCAGATCCAGGTAAAATCCTCACCGGAACACTATTATGTGCTAAAGGTTAGGCAAAATCCGACAGGTGAATTTGAATGGGCTACTTCCCTGACTATGGGAGAAATTGGCACGACTTACCTTACTGAGCCATTGGAAAACTATCCACAAAGCCATTATCAAGTTTTGGAGTATCCGATTCAAGCGGCCTTTGACACAGATGGAGATGGTAGAGATGATATATCTGAATACCAGAACTTTCCTTTGGAAAGCCCCCTAAATGCAGCCGCACCAGTGGACTTGAATGATGGGCTCACCGTGATTGATGCCTTCAATACGTTCAACAGTTTGTCCAACCTGAAAGACTATATCCAATGGTCTGAATTTTTGAATGGAAGACGATTCACCAAGTTCATGATCGTGGACATGGATACGGCTCCTAAAGTTTACTTTATCAATGGCAATAAGCATGATTTACATGCTGAATTTGCCGCAGTCATCGGAGTAGATTATCCAAGTGCGCGTGTACAGGCTGGGCAGGTTATCTATCATCCTACCACTATAGCTAATAGTGGGACTTTAGGGACCTTCGCTTTCAATTATAGCAATGGCCATGGTCGGGACTTTGAGATTGTACAGAAGACCCATGAACTCTTGGCGATTAATATGCCGTTTTTGAAGAACAATTTATCTTATCTCATCACGGAACTCAGTGAGGATGAATATGAAAGAGATCAGCAGCGGTACGAAGCTTCTCGCATTCCCATTCTTCTGGAAGCAGACGCCTATGCTGAAATAGACTATTGGGGACTGCATCAGGCCGAGGGATTTGGTTTTTTCCGAGAGTTATCTTTGGAAGATATCCCGGGAACAAAAGATATCGTATTGTATAAGTCCCTACCCAATGCCTTGCCGAGAGTGGCGGGGATTATGACCTCTGTGATTCAAACCCCTTTGTCACATGTGAACTTAAGAGCCATTCAAGATGGGGTTCCGAATGCATACATCCGCGATCCGCTAGCCGTCGATTCTGTTGCCAAATTATTGAATAAGTACATTTATTACCGCGTAGAACAGGATAGATACTTTATACGAGAGGCTAGTCAGGCGGAAGTGAATAAATGGTTTGAAGGTATTCGACCGGAGGAGGTACAAAATCCGCCTTTAAACCTAGACTATACCTCCATTTTACCACTAGACGAGATAGGTTTTGACATGTTTGATGGCTTTGGAGCCAAATGCACAAATGTGGCTACCATGAGAACCTTTGGTTTTCCAGAAGGTACCATACCAAATGGCTTTGGCGTCCCTTTCTATTACTATCAGGAGTTTATGAAATACAATAACTTCTTTGAGGAGGTAGAGGACATGTTGAATAACCAAGGCTTCATGGAAGATCGCAATATCCGAGATGAGATGTTGAAGGATTTTCGGAAGAAGATTAAGGACGCGGATATGCCAAGTTGGATGTGGAATGAATTGGCGGCGATGCATGCCGGCTTTCCAGAAGGTACCTCCGTTCGCTGTAGATCAAGTACGAATAATGAAGATTTACCCGGCTTTAATGGGGCAGGTCTATATACCTCTAAGACGCAGCATCCGCACGAAGGGCATATCTCGAAGAGTATTAAACAGGTGTACGCCAGTCTTTGGAATTTGAGGGCCTTTGATGAAAGGGAGTTTTATCGAGTCAATCATTACACGGCCTCCATGGGGGTGCTTTGTCACCCAAATTTTTCAGATGAAAGAGCCAATGGAGTAGGGGTTAGCTTTGATCCTATTTACCAGACCGAGAACACCTTCTATTATCTGAATTCACAGATTGGCGAAGACCTGATCACTAATCCCACTGCTGCCTCGATTCCAGAGGAGATTTTGCTGGACAAGGAAGTCAGTCAAGAAACCGATCACATTATTGTACGGCGATCCAATTTGGTCCCCGAAAATGAGACAATCATGGATCGCCAATACCTAGATCAAATCCGGCAGTACTTGACAGTGATTCACGAGGAGTTTGGGGCGCTTTATGAGGCCTTAGATAATCCTTCCTTTGCCATGGAGATCGAATATAAGATCACAAGTACCGGTCAACTTAGCATTAAACAGGCCAGACCTTGGGTGTCTTATATTCAGGCTGAGGATTCGATTGTTACGATGAAACCGGAGCCAGCCTTTAAGATCTACCCTAATCCAACACAAGATTATATCATAGCAGAATGGAGTGAATATCCGGTCAGCCATATCAGGATTAGCACGCTACTGGGACAAGCGCTATTGGATGAGGCTGTTGTCTCCACCGACACCTCCAAGGTGCAGCTCTACATTCGAGATTTAGCGCCTGGTGTTTATGTCCTAACGGGTTTTGAGGCAGGCAGCAAAAAGCCTATCAGTAGGAAGTTTGTGAAGTACTGATTTAGTCCCACTTCCTGAATCAGTAGCTGACCCTAGCATCTAGCAGAAGAAAAAAAGGAGACTTCTTAATCTACCGACCTAAAGCCGCTTTAATGGTCAGGCCATGACTTTGTACCGCTCAAATTACTAGTGATTTCCTGAAAATCAGTCCTTACCGAATAGGCTACGCTAAGCTCAACTACGTCGATCGTCTATTGTCGGTGTCTTAAAAGTTTATAAAAGTAGATAAATAGGGGATTTTAGAATTTTAGTCTGTAGTTTTACTTGAGCAAAAACAAAAGCGAGACTTTAAGCAAGTAGAAGTAAAGTTAAAAACGAAAAACCGTTCAATATGCTAAATCCAGAGTCACAGCCATCGCTGTGGGGCAGTCGATGTTTTGCCATTGACTCAAGAAGAAAAAGGAACCTATCTCGTCTTCATCTATTCCTACCCAGTCTACTTTCCTTATTCAGCTTTATCCTATTACCGAGCTGTGCCCCAAGCACTGATATGGATACGGCCGAGGCTAGTGCTAAGCCGAAGGCCCAATACTCCACCGGAGAAATGGTGATTCAACATGGGATGCAATTGTTCAATCTGCATTGTGCTAGCTGTCATAATTTTTCCGAGAACGGTATAGGTCCAAATCTAAGTGGAGTGACTTCTGAGGTAGACAAGGATTGGTTGATTGCTTTCATCAAGAATCCACCAGAATTGATAGACAAGGGGGATCCTAGAGCACAAGAACTTTTTGCTAAGTATAAGCAATATATGCCTCCCTTCTCCATGCTCTCTGATGAAGACTTGGAGGATATTCTAGGTTTCATACATAAGTTTTCGATGGGGGAGAAGCGCAACAAGAATAATAGACCTGGAGGATTGATCAATCCAGTGGCTGAAAAGATACCTTCTTCGGGACTTAGCTTGCAATTGGAAGAATACCTGACTGTACCTCCTAGTTCAGAGGTGACTCCCGTTTCTCGAATCAATCAGATGGAACCCATTCCGGGTGGGCGAGTCTTTCTCCATGATTTGCGCGGCAAACTGTTTGAGGTGAAAAAAGATAAATCTTTATCCGTTTATCTGGATGCTGCCAAGAGCTTACCTCAGTTTATCGACAACCCGGGCAAAGGATCTGGATTAGCCAGTTGGGCCTTCCATCCTGACTTTGAGCGAAATGGCTTGTTGTATACCACGCATAGTGAAGGGCCTGGCAGTGCCCAGGCTGATTATTCTTTGCCAGATTCTATTGAGGCGACTTTGCAGTTTGTGCTATTGGAATGGAAAGCAGAGGATCCTGCTAGCTCTACTTTTTCCGGTACTAAAAGAGAGGTATTGAGGGTGGATATGGCCTCTGGCGCACATACCTTTCAGGAAATCAACTTCAACCCACTAGCTGAAACGGGAAGCTCTGATTATGGTATGTTATATCTTGGGATAGGTGATGGCAGTTTAGCGCTGAAGGGGTATCCTTATTTATGCGATAATAATGAGCATATCTGGGGAGCGGTTATTCGGATCGATCCCCTAGGTACGAATGGCCAGAATGGGCAGTATGGGATCCCAAAGGACAATCCTTTTGTGGATGAGCCAAAGGCGTTGCCGGAAGTTTGGGCCTACGGATTTCGTAACCCACATCGCATTAGCTGGGATGAAACAGGTTCTGGCAAGATGCTCATAACCAATATTGGTCAGCATAGTGTGGAGGAAGTGAATTTGGGGCAAGCCGGCGCAAATTATGGTTGGCCACATAGAGAGGGTACTTTCTTGTTTGATGTGAATGCTAATCCAGAGTTGGTCTATCCAATTGAGGAAGACGAAGGGAAGTTTACGGATCCGGTTATCCAGTACGATCACAATGAAGGCAGTGCCGTATCTGGTGGCTATGTCTATCATGGCGAGCGGATAGCAGAATTGAAAGGCAAGTACATTTTTGGGGATATTTCCTTGGGGACGCTTTTCTACACCGATATCAAAGATGTGACTGCTGGTGAGCAAGCGCCCGTTTATCGATTAGATGTTTCCTTCGATGGAGCCGTAACGGATTTGGTCACTGTTACTGGTAGCAAACGGGTCGAATTGCGAATCGGAGTGGATCAGGAAGGTGAGTTGTTTATCCTCACAAAATGCAATGGTAAGATTTATCAGGTAGCAGGGGTTGAGAAGGTAGCGCTATAAAGCAATTTATGAGTCTTATTCAGCTGATTGTAATTTTTCAGTTCGAAGGGGGAGGACGATTCTAAACAAAGCCCCTCCTTCGAGCTGATTAAGGCCGGTGAGTGTGCCTCCATGTAGACGTACAATTTGTCGGGCGATGTTCAGGCCAATGCCAGATCCCTCCTCCTTATTCGTGAAGAAGGGGACAAAGATGTCTTCCAGATTCTCACTGGGTAAGCCTGGACCATTATCTGAAATCTCCCATACCAGATGTTGATCTTCAGTAAGTTTAAGAAGAAAAGTGATACACCCTTCCTTAGCTTCACTTAGTGCTTCTCTAGCATTCTTGATCAAGTTCAATAAGGCCTGGATGAAAAGTCCTTCATCTACCCATAGTTTCACTTCTGGTATTGGTTGATGAATTCGGAGTTGAATCCCACTTTCGATCAGCTGATGACGCACAAGAATGCTTAGTTTATCGATCAGCGATTGGTGACTAGTGGCTTTCAAAACGGGTGTTGGAATCTTCATCAACTTTCGATACCTGGCTATAAAACTGGAAAGACTCTCCCCTCGTTCCGTGATGATGTTCAGAGCTTCCTGAATAAAGTGGCTATGATCGTTGCTGGGCAGCTGATTTACATGCTGCTGCATTCCCTTGGATAGGGATAGTACGGGCCCAACCGTATTGGCAATTTCATGTGTGATGACCCGAATCAGTCGAATCCAAGCATCCAATTCTTTTTTATCTAACTCATTGCGAATGTCCTGCAAAGTGACTAATCGATAGGAATTACCTAAGCTAACAATATGCGAGCAACTGACCATCAGTTGAACCAATTGGTCTTTCACCTTTACCGCCAAAAGTTGTTTTTCACCGGATGAGATGTGTTTGATGTTTTGGTGTAATTGAAGGTCCACATCCGCTAGTTGATCCAAGTGCCGCAGGTGTTGTCGTCCCATGAGTTCCAGTGCACGTTGATTAATCGTTGGGATCTGTCCCTGTTCATCTATGGCCAGAATACCCGTACCTGCATGATCGAGTAGGGTGTGATAATACTGCTCTTGCGCTCCATGCTTAAGTTTGATGTCTTGCAGAATTTGATTCACCCTATTTAACTGTGTATGTAGTAGGCGTTGAGATTGATCCTTGACTTCAATCGGGAAGCGAATAGCAGTGTCTTCTTGTTCTATGGAGGTTAGAAAAAGTGCCAACTGTTTATTTCTTCGGTTGAGGTAGTAGGAAAAACCGAATACTTGCAATAGGATTAGAGATAAGGGAAAACTCAATAAGCCCCAGTTCTGATAAGTATAGTAAGTCCAAGCGGCAAAAAGAGATAGACATCCCATAAGGATGGCATTACCCAAAATGATTCCAAATAACTGACGATTGAACATAATGTTAGAGACTGTGGTTAAGGAGTTCTCGGTGTAAACTTTACAAGCTATACTTCTTGATCTTATTATAGAGGGTTTGCCGAGAGATTCCCAGTTGTTCCGCTGCTGCACTCAGGTTTCCTTGATGTTGTTCTATGGCTTTACGGATCATTTGCCGCTCCATTTCTTCAATGGTAAAAGCAACCTCTTCTTCTTCCAGTAGACTTGTCTCCTGAAAGTTCAAAGCATTGGGCTGCAGCGTCTTAGTATCACTCATTATCAATGCTCTTTCGATTACATTTCTGAGTTCCCGGACATTCCCAGGCCATCGGTACAGCTGCATGGCGCGTTTGCTCTCAGCGCTAAGGTAAAGCCCAGGCTTACTATATTTTTTGCCGAACTGTTCCAGGTAATGAGCCGCATAAAGAAATAGATCATCTCCGCGTTCTCTTAAAGGGGGAAGTTCTAATTGTACGGTGTTTATTCGATACAATAAATCTTCCCGAAAAGTCCCTTTTTTGAGTAGTGTATTGGGATGTCTATTGGTCGCTGTAATCAGCCGAATATCGATGGATTTAGCCTTCGAGGCTCCGAGGCGGGTGATCGATCGATTTTCCAGCGCCACTAGCAGTTTAGCTTGTAGGGTTGGAGAAAGATTACTGATCTCATCTAAGAATAAGGTTCCACCGTCAGCCTGCTCAAACTTGCCAACTCGCTCCTTCACCGCTCCGGTGAAGGCATGCTTCGTGTGACCAAACAGTTCGCTTTCAAATAAGGATTCGGCGATGGCGCCAAGATCAACACTTATGAACGGGCGATTCCTTCTTTTGGATTCTCGATGAATCTCTCTGGCTATCATGGACTTACCGGTTCCATGCTCCCCTGTTAGTAAGATATTGGCATCTGTGTTCGCTACTTTTGCCACCACCTCTACAACTTGCTGCATAGCCGGGGATTTTCCCAACACCATTTTTTCAGTCGAGAAGCCTGCATCCTCTTCCCCTAAATTGCCTTTGGCTTTTCGGCGAGAATTTGTGACTTGCACGGCAGAGTGCAAACTAGCGTAGAGCCGATCATTATCCCAGGGCTTCTGCAAAAAATCAATGGCTCCGATCTTCATACCCTGAACGGCTAACTCGATCTCACCATAGGCTGTCATTAGTACAATGCCGACATCGGGGTCAGTTTCCCGGATCCTCTTCAGCCAGTACAATCCTTCATTTCCGGAGCGAGCGCCGGGTCTGAAATTCATATCCAATAGCACTGCATCGTAGGTCCGTTCAGCCAGTAATTCCGGGATTCGTTCAGGATGGGTACAGATACTCACGGACTGATAGCGCTCTCCCAATAAGAGTTGCAATGCCCTAACTGTGGCACGATCATCATCGATTAATAACAAGTGATTCTTCTTGATAGCCATCCGACTCTGGTTACCACGGTAAGATAAAGTTAATCTGAAAGTGAGTGTCAAAAAATTAGACACTGATCTGTCCAAGATTTTGACGAAATTTCGGAGATCTGATAAATTTGAAATTGTAAAATTGCAAATAAAGTGTTTGATTGTATATATCCAATATCTTGTAAGTTTATTTTTAATTAATTGATTATAAGTGTTTTGTGTGAATTGATAGGGAGTTGAAGTTTTCAATTATCGAGAAGATATAGCGTTGAAGGTTGGGACTGGCATTGGCTTTGGATAGTAAGGATAGGATTGCTTTGGAAAACATGTCCTTCACCTTAAATCAGGATCAAATGTTCAAATTTTATTTCCGAGAAGCCTTTAGAAACATCATTGCTGCCCGCCCGCACTCTTTTTTGAATATCCTGGGGCTCACCTTGGGTTTGAGTTGCTCTTTGTTCCTCTTCAAGTACGGGCAATTTGAGTGGACCACGGACCGGTTCCACGAAGGTATAGATGAGCTTTACTTAGCTACTATTAAGGGTACGCCCTTAAGCCAGCCGCAAGTCATAACCCCTTCCTTGTTCTTCAACGTAGATTATAGCACATTTCCTGAGATTCGGCAACACAGCAGAATCATCCAGTTTAACAATGAGAAAATAGAACATCAACAAGAAGCCCTTGCCGCCAATGTACTAGTCGTAGATAGCACTTTCCTGGAAGTTTTTAAGGTATCGCTGATCTCCGGTGATGCTTTCAAGGTTCTGCACAACCCGCAAAACATACTGCTCAAACCTACCTTAGCTCAAAAGCTCTTTGGTGAGCAGGATCCAATGGGAAAGGAAATCCAGTTTAGAGGAGAAAGCTTTCAGGTGGCAGGCTTACTAGCTGATTTGCCAAAAAACAGCAGTTTGGATTTTGAAGTACTGGTTCCATATCATTCCAAGTCAAATTGGAGCAGAATTGGCCTTGAATTTATCCTGCTCAACAAGGGAGCCAATATCGAAGCATTAAATGCCACCTTGGAGCACGCAGGTAGAGATCACCCGCAGTTCCCCGAGAGCAGTATCAAATATGTTCCCTTTGCCGATTTGTATTTCAATACCTCGATCATGTCAGCTGATATTTTGAAAAAAGGAAATTTGAGAAACGTCTATATACTGCTGCTAGCTGCAAGCTTGATCCTAGGTATTTCTTTATTTAACTACGTAAATATCTTCCTTGCTTTGCTGATCCGTCAGTCTAAAGTATTTGGGGTGAAGAAGGTGTTTGGCGCGGCACGTAGAGAGATTAGTATAGAAATCTTGTTACAGAATTTCATAAGCAGTGCTTTAGCCGTTTGGCTAGCCGGCATCTTGATTCTGTATTTCACACCCTGGTTGCAAAGTTTTACGAATAAACCCATTGCGCTTCATTTTCCGGAAGATCTGGGGCTTGCACTCCTGTTAATTTTACTCCTTACGTTTGTTCTATCCGTGTATCCCATACTCCGAATTCCAAAACTTACCTCTATCACTTTGCTGCAAGGAAAGTTCAGCGGTTTAAAGCGTACCGATTTTCGCAAATGGGTAATTGGCATCCAATTCGGGATCTCAATCATACTGCTCATTGCAGCCTTATCCTTCCATCGGCAAACGAAGTTTATGTTGAATCGAGATTTAGGAATTGAACGTCAACATATCATTAGAGCTGGATTTGATTTTCAAGAAGAGGTAAACAATATACCCTTTCCGGACACTCAAGAAGAAGAGGATTGGAGGGATTACCAAGCCAAACGAGAGAAAGCCCAAGCTAAAGCCGATATCGTGGTAAGTCGGGTGGTGAATGAGATTGAAGCCAATCCCCATCTGACAAAGCTATCCTTTGGCGATACACCGCTCAATACGTATGAAATGCCGTGGAAGAATATGGATGGAGGCGAATATCAAACGGTTCATGGCATGTCGATAACTCCTAATATCAAAGACCTATTTGGTTTTGAAGTACTACATGGTCGTTTTTTTGATGTAGAGAAAGATCGGAGTAGAGAAGAGAAGGTGGTTATCAACGAACGTGCCATGCATTACTTCGGATTTAAAGACCTTACAGAGGCGAGATTAGCGAATTCCTATTGGGGAGCAGAGAGATCTCCGTTCCGAGTCATTGGCGTGATTAAAGACTTTTATTTCCAACACCTTTCTCATCCTATGGCACCTTTAGTGATGTATTATCACGACGATCGAGAGGACTCTGGCTATATGATGCAGGTAGCTGAAGGTGAGGATGAAGAAGCCTTAGCCTTCTTGCAGGAGCTACATAAGGAAGCAAATCCCGGGGAGAATTTTTCCTATCGTTATTTTGAAGAAGAGGTGAAGGAAATGTATCAGGAAGATCAGCGTATAGCCTCAATTTATTCCTTGTTTACTTTTGTGGGTTTGATCATTTCAGCACTAGGGCTTTTTAGCATTTCCCTTTTTGAGGTACAACAGCGCTTTAAGGAAATTGGTATAAGAAAGGTGAATGGAGCTTCCACAGTACAGATCATGTTTCTTCTGCTAAAACGTTTTATGAGAATTATAGTGGTGGCCTTTCTATTGGCCTGTCCAATTGCTTGGTGGGGGATAAACAGTTACCTAGATAATTACGCCTATCGAGTTCCTGAAAACGGACTAGCCTATCTGATGGCTGGCTTGGCAGCTTTCTTAATTGCCGGGATCACGCTAGGCGGGCAAACGTATCAAACGGCCTCTGCTTCCCCTGTTGCCTCTTTGCGGCGTGAGGAGTAGGCGAGAAGTAAGTCATTGATACAGTAGCTCCAACAGATTGCCTCCGGGACTACTTTTTCTCCTTAATCATGGATTTAAAGTTCTCAGCGAACTGGATCATTTTGGCATATTCCTTAATCTGAGCCAACTGGAAGTTGTTGCTAAAGATTAAAATGGCTTCCCCGTTGCTTTCCAAGTGGTGTAGGCCACTGATTTCGATCAGCACTTTGAGCCTGTCCGTAAGGAATTTATCCATAGCCTCTACATCTTCAACCTTGACTATATAGTCCTTCGGGAAATTGTTGTAGAGGGTAAAATCAATGTCCTTATGCTCAGATAAATGCAATACACGTTCTAGGAAGTCTTTCTTTTCGATGGTGAATTTCGGAATTGGGAACGGGAGTTTGAGCAAGCCCACCGTGGTGTCGTACTCTTCTGGCAGGATATCTGATCCTTCTTCAAAGGTGACATCGATTAACTCCAAATGCATGTCCTTATCCATATCTGAGATACAATTGGATTCAGCCTCAATAGGACGCGTTTTGAAGAAATAGAAGGATTGGAAGTATTCCAAATCTTCTACCGGTTCAGTTTGGAAATTCCAACCGTAACTATCGGCCATTTCCTTCAGCTTACTTTGTCTTCTAGTCAGAGGTTCTACTGGATCGACCTGGATCTTGGTAGCTAGTTTATGATTGGTGGAAGAAATATGACTATCTAAACCAGTTATCTGCACCTTTCCTCCCGTATTTTGCTGATGGATCTTCTGGAAATCATGGAGATCTTCCATCACGGTGAAGCCAACCAAGCGTGTTTCCGATAAATCTATGGTAGCATTGGCTCCGTTAGGAATTTGGGCCACGAGCTTATTGATATTTAGGATGCCCAAGAAATTAGCTATCCCTCGGATCTTGAGTTCATAACTACCATCTGGCTTCATCAGTAAATTGGAGCCGGGCCTGAAGACCATTCTGAAAAATCTGGGAATCGAGACCTTGGCGAGTAGCAAATGGCTGATTAAAACCAATAGCAATCCTCCAAAAAGTCCAATCAAAAGATTGGTGTACAGTGTCAAAACCATCGTTCCCACAAAGAAGATAAGTTGTTCTACTCCATGGCTATATACTTGTTTGAAGACGGTAGGGGAGGCTAATTTAAATCCTGTATACACCAGCAAGATGGCAAAAGCACAGAGTGGTACCTGTTGCATGATGGGACTGAGCACTACGATAAAAATCAGAAGCAATAGCCCTTGGTACATGTTGGACCACTTAGTTTTGGCGCCATTGTGAACATTGACTGTACTTCTAATAATCACAGCAATGATCGGTAAACCACCAAGGAATCCCGCTACCATGGTACTCAGGCCAATCCCCGTCAAATCCTTGTTGAGATCGGTCTTCCTTTTGTAAGGATCAATCTTATCGATGGCCTTAGCAATGGCTAGGGACTCAATACTGGTAATCATTAAAATGGAAAATACTGTGGTCCAAAACTCAATCGTATGAATCTTACCAAAGTTGGGGTACATAATCGACTCCAGTATGCTATCCGGAATATCCAAAAGTAACGCTGGTCCCACCTCAAAGGGGTGACCAAAGAAGGACATATCGTGCTTTTCAAAGAAATTAAAGAAATAGGCGAACGGGATCGATAGTGCGATGACCCACATTGGCGTAGGGAGTAAATGGAAAAACTTATAGCTGATTTTTGAGTGAAAAAGCAATAAGAGTAGGCCCACACCTGATATGATAACTACAAAAGGATTAGCATGGGGTAAAAACTTAACGGCATCAATTAAGTTTTCCACTATGCTATGACTCTCGGAATGAGTGCCCAAGGAGACATGGATTTGCTTAGCAAATATGATGATACCAATGGCTGCCAGTAGGCCATGAATGACCGAAGAATGGAAGATATCGGCAAAGCGTCCTAGCTTCAACAAACCCAGAACCACCTGAATAGCCCCAGAAACCACTACGGCTGCTAAAACATAGTTGAAGGTTTGTCCGGAGCCATCTTCCATGATGGCAATTCCACCCAGAATTACAGCAATGACGCCCTTTGCCGGACCATTCACGGCGATATGTCCTCCTCGGTAGAGCGTGGTCACAAATCCTCCCACGACTGCCGAGATAATCCCCGCCATCGGTGGGGCTCCTGCTGCTAATGCTATACCTAGAGAAAGCGGTAAGGCTATCAGTGCAACACTTACTGCTGCTATTAAATCGCTCTGCCAATTTTCAATTAACCCTTGAAAACCTTTTTTGGGTGTAATTTCCATCTACTTGTATGCCACAATGTTAAACAAAATAAAAACTGGTTCGGTGCACTCCCATCGAACCAGTTGCGTGAGTCAAAATAGTAAATATTCCCAATTTATCAGAATAGCTCTGATTTTTAAGGGCTTAGCAGATCGGTTTATTGAGCTTAGGAGCTACAGGAAAGCATAGAACAACCCACCTTGTGGCGCGCCCATTCCGGACGCTTAGCAAACCATTTTCCCTGAGTACTTTGTTCCGCATAAGGCTGCTTTAGCAATTCGTGCAGTTCTTTCACAAGCGTGTAATCGCCTTGATCAGCAGCGTCGATGGCGAGCTGAGCCATATAGTTACGCAGCACATATTTGGGATTCACTTGATTCATGCTTTCTTTCCGTTCGGGGTCTGTGTTTGGTTCTTGCTGTAGTATTCTATGATATTGATTAAACCAGCTTTGCCATTTTTCGTAAACAGATTCCTTTACCTCCTCTTTTTTGTAAAAGGCCTCCTCTATTAGATCAAACCAATTGTTGGCAGATTCCTCCTCATCTCTTTTGAAATCAGCCAAATTTCTGAAGAAAATGGTCATATCGGTTTCTGTCAGCTGGAGATTTGTTTCTAAACTTTGGACAAGATCTTGGAAGGCAGCAGGAGTTCCAGTCAATCCCAGTTTTTGTCCCATCATTTCCAGGTACGCCCTTCGGTAGTTTTTCTGAAAAGCCTGCAATACCTCATTGAATGGTTCTACATCTTCTACCAAGGGATAGATGGCATTTCCAAGTTGCATAAGATTCCAGGCAGCCACTCCGGCTTGTTGGCCGAAACGATAACGTCTAGATTGTCGATCAGTCGTATTTGGAGTCCAGTCTGGATCATAGCCTTCCAGCCAGCCATATGGGCCATAGTCTATAGTCAGACCAAGGATAGACATATTATCGGTATTCATGACCCCATGAACGAAGCCCACACGCTGCCAATGTACGATCATTTCTAAGGTCTGTTGGGCCACTTTTCGGTAGAATTCGATATACGCTTGTTTGCCCTCGGCTTGGATTGACGGAAAATGGTGTTTAATCGTAAAGTCCGTCAATTTTCTGAGATTTTCGATATCTCCTCTACTGGTGAAAATCTGGAAATTTCCGAAACGGATAAAACTAGGTGATACTCGGCACACGACAGCCCCTTTTTCATAGGCAGCATTGCCGTCATACATAATATCTCGGAGGACCTGATCCCCTGTCAGGATGAGGGAAAGGGAGCGTGTCGTCGGAACGCCTAAGTGATGCATCGCCTCACTGCATAAATGTTCCCGAATGGACGACCTTAGAACAGCCAAACCGTCAGCTCTTCTAGAATAGGGCGTTTCCCCGGCTCCTTTCAATTGCAAAGCCCAACTTTTACCGACATGTTCTACTTCTGCTAAGTTGATCGCACGG
>ENA-UENX01000084-UENX01000084.1-marine-metagenome-genome-assembly--contig:-NODE-84-length-47604-cov-3.396523_pt1 | contig 47604 bp, 38 predicted proteins | sample MGYA00237875_ERZ529327 | MGnify/ENA primary metagenome ERZ529327 (study PRJEB26372, sample SAMN05368347) | marine metagenome | biome: cultured habitat; feature: ocean water; material: water; isolation... | reverse complement strand
CCAGGAATTGGTACGAGTCAATCGGGACTTAGAGGATTTCACCTTTGCTACTTCTCATGATCTCAAGACACCGATTCGACTGTTGGTAAGTTTTAGCGATTTGCTCCGCAGAAAGAAGGAATTGAAGCAAGACAAGGAAACGCAAGAGTACCTGGAGTTTATCAACGAGAATAGCCGGCATATGTATCAGCTTATTGACAATTTGCTGTCATATGCTAGGGTCAAGGATCAACCTCCAAAAAAAGAATGGGTGGATTTACAAGCCCTGATCGAGGAAATTGCAGAGGTGCTTCAAAGAGCTGTTCCGTCCTTTGTTATAGAAATACCACAGAAACTACCTCGAATACTATCCCATCACGACACGCTGCGTTTACTTTTCCACAACCTTTTGGAGAACGGTATCAAGTACAATACCAGCGAAACCATCCTAATTCGTATTATTTACAAATATGAAAAAGGGCGAATCTGCTTCCGGATCGCCGATAATGGGATAGGGATTGACAGCGAGTACAGCGAATACATCTTCAAGATGTTTAAACGCTTGCACAACAGCAGTTCCTTTCCAGGCACAGGAATTGGCCTATCCACCTGTAAACGCATTCTAGAAGGATGGGGTGGTCAGATTAGTTTCGAGTCCCGAATTGAAATGGGTACGACCTTCATCCTGGAATGGCCCGTCAAGAGAAATGCCTACCTTCCTGCTACCCCACCTAAAGTTGTTACTGCGACTAAATAAAGGTGCTAACCACTAAGAATGTTAGTAAGATCACGCATTCGATTTAGGGTATATGAAATAAAATTGCCATCATTAGGGTAAAAACACCTGAACGATGGAAATTTCACCCTACCCTGCTGATACACATTGGTCAAGCTCCCGGAAATTGGGTTTTAGATTCTTATTCATCTATTTCTTCTTGTATTTATTTCCCTTCCCCATTGGAAATCTACCGTGGGTAGATGTAGTGAGCACCTGGGTGCAGAATGGATGGAACTTACTCGTCCCATGGGTAGGAGAAACTATACTGGGTATTGAAGAGCCCATCAATACCGTTTTTAATGGAAGTGGTGATCGGACATTCGATTACGTTCAAGTTTTCTCTTTCTTCTTCATTGCTCTAATCGGAAGCATTATCTGGACTTTAGCAGATCGCCAACGGATCAATTACGAAAGGCTCAATCAAGCCCTTTGGATCTACGTGCGCTATGGTTTGGCCATTTCAGTGATGGGTTATGGTTTTGCCAAGGTTTTCAAATCTCAATTTCCTGAACCAGGATTCTTCCGCCTACTAGAACCCTACGGTGATTCCTCTCCTATGGGTTTGGCCTGGACCTTTATGGGATATTCCAAAGGGTACAATTACTTCACTGGCATCGCTGAATTGCTGGCTGGATTGATGCTGTTTCGCAAGACCGCAACCTTAGGTGCACTCATTACGATCGCTGTAATGTTTAATGTGGTGATGATGAATTTCAGCTTTGATATTCCAGTGAAATTGTATTCTACCCATTTGCTCTTAATGGCTGTGTATGTACTGAGTCCAGATTTCAAACGGATCTGGAATTTTTTCACGCATCGGGAAGTAGACATACCTCAACGTCAGTTCTTGATTTGGCCCGAAAAGTATAATACAGCGCGCTTGGTGATTAAAACCTTGTTTTTAGGATACGTACTCTACAGTTCCATTGATCAAGGCCTAGAGATTCAAAAGCAATGGGGAGATAAAGCACCTAAACCACATATGTATGGACTCTATCAGGTGGATCAGTTTGTTATGAATGGAGATACACTCCCCTCTCTTACAACAGATACGATGAGATGGCAACACCTGGTGATCCAATGGGAGGGTCGAACCCATATCCAGATGATGAATGATAAGTTCAGCCATTATAACTTAGAGAAAGATAGTACCGAACAGACATTTACCATCTATTCTCGACGCGACACCGTCAACAAACACTATTTCACTTACGATTTTGTAGAGGGTGAAAGCCTGGACCTACAGGGAACTTGGGGTACGGATACCATTTCAGTAGAAATGAGTCGGCGAACAAAGGATGATTTCTTGTTACTCAATCGAGGCTTCCATTGGATAAACGAGTATCCGTTTAATCGATAAATAATAAGGGCCAGTCATTCCGGCTGGCCTGCCTTGCCTCCTTATATATCCTTTGACGAGAAAGCAAGTTCACCCCTTGCATACCTACAAAGTGTCTTTTACTTTTGCCGTATATCTTTCAAACATTTCGCTCCAAATTATTTAAACAACTAAACGCGTTCTCATGAAATTCCCCGGAAAATTGCTTACCTCTGGTATGCTCCTCTTTGTCTTACTGGGATGCACAGAGGAGACCTCGAACTGGCCGGAGTATCCGGCCCTATTTGAATTCTCTGGTCTTGCACCGACACCAACTAAATTTTATTTGCAGAATGATGTAGGGCTTATCGAACAGCCACCCTCAAATTTTCAGATCACATGGGCAGATCAAATGCATCATGACATTTACCGAGATACTTTTATTCCTGAATTATTAAGTCGAACAGCCTTCGAGTTCTTATCTGACCAACAGGTACGAGTCCATTTTAGTGCGGAAGGGCAAGACTTATCTCTAGTTGCAGCTTATACTCGTGAAGGGAATCAGATCATCATTGACAGTGAAGACGGATCACAACAAATTCTGTTAGAAGCTACAGAGCCTTTCGTGGTATTGGAGCATTGCTACAGAACTTTCGGGAGGTTTTCTGTTTGGCCTACCAGCGGTGAAGCGGGATATTATCCCTTCCGTACTGATCCATGTGACACCTTTGATGAAATCCAAATCCTACGTGATTTAGTGGAGAATGGACAAACTCAAGTAGGTGACTCAGTATTACTCATGACTTATCCGGCAGTCTACATCCGAACCCAGTGAACTATTTCACCTCATCTAGCTGTTAATGTCTTGGGAAACCCAGTAGACAGACTTATTGACTACAATTCTAAAACCGGACATGACTGATATGCAAATTCTTAAGGCAGAAAGAGCAGACTGCAACACACTTACCGAAATCAGTAAAGCAGCTAAGGCCTACTGGGGCTATGCCCAAGAATGGCTAGACCTCTGGGAGGATGACCTAACGATCACTCCTCAGCACTTGGAAAAAGATAAGATTTACAAACTCGTTCAGTCGGAAGAAATACTAGGTTTCTGTGTGATCTCGGATCAAGAAGGGGTATTAGAAATTGAGCACCTCTGGATACGCCCTGAGCAGATTGGGAAAGGATTAGGAAAATTCCTATTGCAAAAGGTATTGGATCAGGTAATTACCCAAAGCCACGTGACATTGTCAGTCGTCGCAGACCCCAATGCCACTGGCTTTTATGAGAAATTTGGGTTAAAGACGGTAGAGTATATTCCTAGTCAACCGGAAGGTCGAAAATTGCCCGTTATGCAATTGCCGCTAAACTAGCAGCAAGATCAAGTAGTTCTGCCTGGGTAGTGACCGTCTTATCTTTGTTGTACCATTTCTGCAAAGTCACTGAAAACTCCGAGTAAGGTGGCGGATTAGGATCTGCCTTGTAAGCATTCACTAATTCCTGGGCAGGTGCAGGTCTAGCGCCCCAAGTTGTGACCACTTCTAAGGTTTCTTTTTCCAACACGATCAGTTTGGGAATAGCTCGAGCACCATTCGTAAGAAATTCATCCATGAGCTCTGGCAATTCATCGCGAAGGACTAAAGACATTTCTGTATTAGGCAGTTCTTGAACGATAGCATCAAAAATAGGCACGATCTGAGCGGCATCTCCACACCAAGCCTCTGTTATCACTAACCAAATGTATTGGCCTGGCAAGGCCGCAAAGGCTTCAATTAAAGCAGGTTGGATACTGGCTTTCTTTCCTAGGCGCTTCATCCGCTGTAAGTTCATCTTGGTATAATGTACCATTGATTCACTTTGGTTCGGCCCAGTAGTTTTACCGGCTTCTACCAATTCTTGCATCAATTCATAGTAGGTAGCATAACTCATTCCTTCTGCTAAGCTGCGCTGCAATAAAGCTTTCATTACTTCTCCTTTGTGTTGATCTTGTTTCCCCCCTACTCGTGTAGTAGTGAGTACAAGTTTTGTTAGTATATATATTTGTTGAGAAAGGGATTAACAATCATCGCTAATTGCGCACCCTGATTATAAAACCACTAGTGCTGCAGGATGGTTGTGGAAGCCAAAACCAAGTGTCGCAGCCTGGACAAGTACTTAAGCGGGAATGTGGTCTGGATTCCGATACATTTACAGAACCTTCTTTCCGTTCCCTTGTTTTCACCTCCAAAGCTTAAGTTCCAGGAGCTAAGCAAGTACGGATAAACATGGATATGAAGAAAATTGGCATTGTTGGAGCAGGGATTGCCGGCTTGGCCGCTTCTGTTAGAATGGCAAGTCGTGGATACGAAGTTGAAGTTTTTGAGGCCAACCCATACCCTGGTGGAAAACTTTCACAGTTTGAGCTGGATGGCTTTCGCTTCGATGCCGGCCCATCACTATTTACCATGCCACAATATGTGCTGGATGTTTTCCAGGCTGCAGGAATTGATCCTTCGGGAAGATTTGAGTATGATCGTTTAAAAACGGTTTGCAACTACTTTTGGGAGGATGGCACGCGCCTATCTGCTCATGCCGATGAAGATGCCTTTGCTAGTGAAGTTGAAGAAAAACTGGGTGTATCTGCTGCACAAATCAAGAAGATTCTGGCAGATAGCGAAAGGAAGTACAAGTACACTGGGCAGACCTTTCTAGAGAAATCTTTACACAAACTATCCACTTGGACCAATTGGCCGATTCTTAAATCGATGCTGTTGATTCCCACCTTTGACCTCTTCACGAATATGAATGCGGTGAATGAACGGCTGGCCCAACATCCAAAATTGGTTCAACTTTTCAATCGATTTGCCACCTACAATGGATCTAATCCTTATAAGGCCCCTGGCCTACTCACCATAATTCCGTACTTCGAACATCGGATTGGGGCTTTCCTACCCAAAGGTGGAATGCATGATATTACCCAAGCCCTGTACGAATTGGCGCAAGAAAAAGGAGTCAAATTTCACTTTAGCTGTCCCGTCGAAGAAATTCTGGTAGAAGGAGGCGCTGCTGCCGGCCTGAAGGTCAATGGAGAACATCAAGCTTTTGATCGTGTCATTAGCAACATGGATGCCTTTTTTACTTACGAAAAGCTTTTACCTCACGCCCGGCACCCGAAACGGATACTACGGCAGGAAAAATCAACCTCTGCCCTAATTTTCTATTGGGGTATTAAAAAACAGTTCCCCGAGCTAGACCTACACAATATCCTTTTTAGCGACGACTACAGAACAGAGTTTAATCACTTGGCGAATGGTAAGGTATATGAAGATCCTACCATCTATATCAATATCACTCAGAAGTACTGTCCAGAGGACGCGCCAGAAGGGATGGAGAATTGGTTTGTCATGGTCAATGCGCCTTACGATTCGGGGCAGGATTGGGAGCAAATCATAGCTCGCACGAGAACGCAGGTTATAGAAAAAACCAGTAGAATCCTAGGAACGGACATCGAACCCTTGATTGCTTGCGAAGAAACTTTACAACCTTTAACCATTCAAAGTAAAACGGCTTCTCATTTGGGAGCCTTATATGGCACCAGTTCCAACAACAAGATGGCCGCCTTCTTGCGTCATCCGAATTTCTCTCGTCGGATTAAAAATCTGTATTTCTGCGGAGGCAGCGTGCATCCGGGTGGTGGGATTCCACTCTGCCTGCTAAGTGCTAAGATTGTAGATGATGTGATGCATGCGGGATAATGGATAATGGATAATGGATAATGGATAATGGAAATTGTACATTAAACATTATACATTCAACATTTATAAAAGATCCTTGTTACCTATTCAACGACAAAAAACATCAAGAAATGACTGTATTATTTTATATTGCTGTGACGCTTACAACGGTGATAGCCATGGAGTTCGTCGCCTGGTTTACGCACAAGTACGTGATGCATGGATGGCTTTGGAATTGGCACGAAGACCATCATCAGCCCAAGCATGTGAAAGAAGGCTTTTTTGAGAAAAATGACCTTTTCTTTCTGGTCTTTGCTATACCTAGTGCCACCTCGTATATCCTGGGATCTGCAACGCCTCATTTTTGGCTCTTCTTCGTCGGGATCGGCATCTCCATATATGGCTTGATCTATTTCTTGATACATGATGTCTACATCCACCAACGCTTCAAGTGGTTTCGGCAACTAGATACCAAGTATTCCCGGGCCATCCTGAGAGCACATGGCTCCCATCACGCCAAACATACCAAGGAAGATTGCGAATCCTTTGGCCTTTTAGTCGTCAATCCTAAGTACTTCCAGAAAAGAAGCCACTGGAACAAGTCGGAAGCCGCTTCTCAAGTTTCATAGAAGGATTTAGGACCTAGCCTCTGTAGACAGGATTACTAGGATCATGCAGTAAGTTTTTGGCCATTCGCTTGAGTACAGCAGGTACAATCAAGCGATGTAGAGGCTTTACTGGTGCGAAGTACCATCTCCCAAGCCAGCCGTTAAAAACGACTGCGGTAGCTAACTTCATTTCGAAAGACTCTGCTTGGCTGGTTCCGATGAAAGAAAGCCAGAAGTCCAGGTGCTTATCAGACTCCCCAACCATCAACTCATCCTCTCCCCTTCCTAACACTCGAAACAAGCCTATAGCTTGTCCTTCCTTTCCTTCGAAATCGGTTAATTCCTTCGCCATATCGATTCCCTTGGCCGTCTTTAAGCCAATTAATCCCACCAAAGCTTCTCTAATGCCCAGCAATGCTTTCGTCCAGGTTGGGATACTATCAAAAAACAACTTCATCATACCCACTGGTCCGATTTTGTACTCCAATGGTACTTTTATGGCAAAGGCATCTTCATAGTGTAGATCCTGTGGTAATTGCCCGATGAGTTCATCGGCAGTAATGTCACATTCGTAGGGTTTCATATTTTTGATTTAACATACAATACTGTATGGTATGTATTATTAAAACGCTTGTTGTTAAATTTTGTTGACTGAGCTTGCCCTCTTTTTTATTCCGATCATCATTTACTATTTTGGTCGCTCAATCATCACCAGAAAAACCAACCAGGATGGATCATGCCCGAAGCCCTCTTAAGGGCTTTACCTCTTCAGATCTTACCAACTTAGTTCAAACACATTTTGGAATAGAAGGAAACCTCTCTCTCCTACCCGGGGAGCTGGATATCAACGCCATTTTGACTTCTAGTACTGGCGCAAAGTATATGCTAAAGATCGCCCACCAGGACGCAGATCAGGCCAATATAGAAATGCAGAATGCCTTGATGCAGCACTTGGAAGGGAAAGCGCTTGCATTGGACTTGCCGAAGGTGAAACAAGCCCAGAACGGCTCTTCATGGGTCCTTGTACAGGATGACCAAGGCGTCGAACGTATTATCCGCCTCTTGTCCTTTGTAGAAGGACAGTTATGGGCAGGCATTAATCCGCAAAACGCCGAGCTTCTGTATAGTCTTGGAAAAGCTGTCGGGAGTTTATGTCATGGCTTGCTGGACTTTGATCATCCGGCAGCACATCGACAATTCAAATGGAACCTTTCGGACGGGCTGTGGATCAAAGAGCAATTGGACTTGATCACGGATGAGGAACAGAAATCCATGCTTCTCTACGTGATTAATATGGTAGAAGAAGAGGTCAACCCACGCAGGGATAAAGTACGCAAAAGCGTGATCTACAATGATGCGAATGATTATAACATTATTGTCAATGAAAACCCAGCTGACAGGAAAGTACAGGGCTTGATTGACTTCGGTGATGCCGTGTATAGCGAGACGGTAAATGATATTGCTATTGCAGCAGCCTATGCCTGCATGGATAAAGAGGATCCTTTGACGGCAGCCGCGCAGTTGGTGCAAGGGTTCAATGAGGAAGTCCCACTGGAGGAGGAGGAATTAGCTATGATTTTCCCCTTGATTCTACTTCGTTTGGCAGTCAGTGTCACCAATTCAGCCTACAATCGCAAGGCCGAACCTGATAATACTTATCTGCTGATCAGCGAAAAACCTGCCTGGGCATTATTGGATAAATTGACGCGTATTTCCCCCCAATTGGCCTACTATACTTTTCGACACTATTGCGGCCATGAAGCCTGCCCTAAGCGTACTGCCTTTGATCAATGGCTATCCCAACATCAGGGTTCCTTTGGTAAAGTTGTTGATGCAGATTGGGATAACGAGGCAACGGTGTTCGATCTAAGTATTGGAAGTCTGGACCTGGGTAACAATTCCAATTTTGATACGATACATGCCTTTGAGCAGGTTATTGAACAATACTTGAGGACTGAAAAAGCCCAGATTGGAATCGGAGGATATGGCGAGGTACGCCCCTTCTATTCCACGGATGCTTATCTACAAATGGGCAATAATGGCCCAAGATGGCGTACGGTGCATTTGGGGCTTGATATTTGGATGCCCGCTGAAAGTTTGGTTTTTGCACCACTAGCCGGAATCGTACATAGCGTCCAGAACAACCGTGGGATTCGTGATTATGGCCCGACCTTAATCCTCGAGCATAAAATTGACGAAGGTCTAAGCTTTTATACCCTGTATGGTCATCTCAGTCAACGGTCACTAATCCACTTATACCCTGGCCAAGAGGTTGAAAAAGGCGAAATTATTGCAACGATTGGGCATTCCCGTGAGAATGGAAGTTGGCCTCCGCACCTCCACTTTCAACTGGTGCTGGATCTATTGGGTTGGCGAGGGGATTTCCCAGGTGTAGCCTTCCCGGAAGAACGCGAAATATGGCTAAGCCTATGCCCCAATCCCGCTAATCTAGTCCCAGGGATTCCCACTATTGCTTCCCCAGCCAGCTCGACTAGTAAGCACATCTTAGCGGCCAGGCATAAACACTTAGGGAAGAGTTTAAGTGTATCCTATCAAGAGCCCCTACACATTCAACGGGGCTATATGCAATACCTCTATGATGTAAATGGTAGGAGATTCCTGGATACGGTCAATAATGTTCCGCACGTTGGTCATCAGCACCCGAAAGTAGTACAGGCTGCCCAGCGGCAAATGGGCGTACTAAATACCAATACCCGCTATCTACATGACAATATCGTACAATATGCAGAGGAGCTACTGGCAACTTTCCCTTCGGAATTGAGCGTATGCTATTTTGTTAATTCCGGGAGTGAAGCCAATGAATTAGCCATGCGCATGGCCAAGATCTATAGTGGACAGCGGGATATGGTTGCGATGGAAGCCGGCTACCATGGTAATACTGGCGCTTGTGTTGAGGTAAGCTCCTATAAATTTGATGGGAAAGGGGGACAAGGGGCACCTCCCACTACACATGTAGCCAAGATGCCAGATACATATCGAGGCGAGTTTAAGGGACAGGATGCCGGGCAGTAGTACGCAAAACTCATCAAAGAGATTATTTCAGACCTACAGCGCCAAGATAAAGGCATAGCGGGCTTTATATGCGAAAGCATTCTGAGTTGTGGTGGTCAGATTGTTTTGCCACCGGGTTTCCTTGCAGAGGCCTATGCGGCTGTAAGAGCAGCGGGGGGACTTTGCATCGCTGATGAAGTTCAGGTTGGATTTGGTCGCGTCGGGGAACACTTTTGGGGTTTTGAATTGCAGGGCGTGATTCCAGATATTGTGACGATGGGTAAACCGATCGGGAATGGCCATCCATTGGCAGCGGTGGTTACTACGCCTGCTGTTGCCGAAGCTTTTACCAATGGTATGGAATACTTCAACACCTTCGGTGGAAATCCAGTTTCCTGTGCCATTGGAAGAACAGTTCTACGGATCGTACAAGAGGAAGGCTTGCAAGCGCATGCTCAATCCGTTGGTCAACACCTTTTGTCCGGGCTTCAATCACTGCAAAAACAATTCCCGATTATCGGCGACGTAAGAGGACATGGTCTCTTTCTTGGTTTTGAACTCGTGAAAGATGAACAGCTAACTCCGGCTGCCAGTCAAGCTAGCTACTTAGCGAACCGTATGCGGCAAGGAGCAGTGCTAATGAGCACAGATGGCCCTTTGCACAATGTGCTGAAGATCAAACCACCGATGTGCTTCACACAGGCCAATGCCGATTTCTTCTTAGAAAGACTCGAGAAAGTTTTTAAAGAAGATTTTATGCAAATCTAGGAGATAATCTTGGGCTGTCCATTCGGTACCAGGTAAGCGAAGACTAATCTGTAGTGGTAGGGAAATAAACCGGATGTCGTTCATTATATAGCGCTATGAACTGATGGATTTTGCCTCTCCATTTCCCTTTTGTCCGTAGGTAATCTTGAAATAAGTCTCGATCTCGTTCCAAGATGTCTTCCATGTTTCTTTTGTTGAAGAATAACTTGCGGTTGTACTCAAAGTCAATGATGAATGACTTTGCTGTCTCATTCCGTGGCGGGAAAGGGAAAGCCAAGGAGGCGAAGGTCCTTTCGATATTGGTTACCGGCCTAACTTCCGTAAACATACAGATCGCCCCAATAGTCCGAATCTCAGCATGATCTCTCGTGTATATGGTGTTGTCTTGGCAATACCCAAATACTTTGGAAGACTTCATGCGCTGAACCTCGCCGTAGCGGTTGTAATAACTTACCCAGGATTGGGAGAGGATTTCTTCAAAGAAATAAGGATCATTCGGATCAGATAGGGAAATGATCTGCTCTCTACCTATTGGCGTATTATTCTTCCAATCTTTAAAGTGCAAATACAATCCCTCTTCGAATTGAAGTTCCTCGTGGGTTGCCATCACATAGTAGGCGGCTTGTGTATAGATTTGAATACTAATGATAAAGAGGAAGATACAAGTCAGCAATTTTCTCATAGAATTCCAGTTAGATAGCTCTGGGGAAAGCGTACCCCAATTAAATGGATAATTCTGCTAGCTGACCAATGAATACGAGTAGTCGGGAGATGAACGATAGGTACTCTACATCACTCTTTATTATACGCGCCTAGCTCCCAGGAGTTACCTGGGTGGTGAAGAAATTTCCTAACTCGGTTCTCTCTTGCTCTAGTTGGAGGAGTTTCCCAGTACTACCGCCCCTTCGCCACCGTCTCTGCCCGGGGATCCGCCCCTAGGAGATATTGTCCTTTATCTCGAAGGATGGCGCCCACGCCTGCGGCGATACCCCATTTTTATGTATTAAATGTAAACCGATGAGGCCTGAAGGAAGAAAGACTTATAATTTCTACAGTATCCGGTCCAGAGAGAAAACAAAGTCAACCATGACTACAATCAGTTTCTAGGAGGCTTATTTCTCGACCTTCAAATTCTAAGTAAACATTGTAGCAACTTGTTGGGAGTGTAACAGCTGGCTCCATAAATTTTCGAAAAAATGGCACAAATTCCTTCACTGCCTCCAGCGTGATGGGCGGTAAAGGTTGAGGCGGTCCAGTTAGAGCCTCGTTTGCTTGCTTATCCCATTCCTCTTCTCTGACTTTTAGTATTTTGGTAGTGCTAACTTGAGCAGCGTAACATAAAGTCTCTGCCCTTATATGAGTAGGAATTCCATATTCAAAAAGTTTCTTTAGTATCATCGAACTCTGTGATAGCTGAATTGAGAATTTCTCCTCATTGTGATCGACCGCCACAAAGACCTTACTGGTATCAAAACCTACTGAAAAAACTTGTACTAATTCTCTTTCGATGTCCACCCCAAAATCAGGTAAATCCAGGTATACCGATTTGTTGTCCACTACTCTGGCTAAGATTTCTACCGTTTGATTTGAAAGGATATTCCTTAAGCTTGTAGTTAACCGTCTAACATTAATATCGTAATCGAAGACTAAAGCACTTTTCAGTAGGCCATCTTCAAACTCTTGGATCGGTTCTCGATGTAGTATTTCACATATATGTCCCATGACCTCAAAACCATAGACGGTAGCACTTTGTGAATTATTCTTTGCGTAGGTAATCAAAACGTCCATTAACGAGCAAATACCTGTCTTAACCACATGTACAAATTCAGAACTTGATAAGTGGTAACGATAATCATAAAAGTTCTTATCCAGATCGCGATTTTTCAATCGTATTTTCTGGAGGTAAGTCCGATAATATAAGTCACTCAAGGCTTCGTGTATTTCCTCATATCGTAGGAACATATCAGCCCCTTCTTGTCCATCAAGTTCTACAAGCTGGCTAACCATGCTGATAAACCTAGTGTGTACTTCTTTTATTAGCTGTGCAAAAGCAACTTGATTTAAGTAGGATCCTTGTTGTAACTCCTTAGCGATGAAGCGCGCAATACGCTCATATGGAATCGTTAGATTTACTTTCTGCGGGTCATAAATCTGATATTTAATGGCCTGTCCTCTACGGAGATTTATTGGATACAAACTGTCAAAGGCAGCATCAAATCCTTTTCTGTATGCTTCAACATAAGCCAATTTTTTCCCGTCATGTAATCCAGCTACATAACCTGTCTCCCTCATTCCTTCCATCTTATTAAGAGAGTCTTTATTGGCAAACATCTTCTCAATCAGCAGCAAGCGTAAGTCATCGGCAGCTTGTACAGCCTTCAGGGAGTCCAGCAGTTGGTATGTTGCTATTCTTTTTCCTTCAATCAGTCCTCTTTGATACCCTGCATTTTCTCCAACAAGAAATCCATTAGTATAACCCTCATCATATCCATGACTCCATCCTTTGTCATAGCCTTCATTATAGAAGCTCCTCTCCCAGCCATCACCAGGTAAAGTGAAGGTATTAGTTTGTTGGACAAACAATGGCTGAGGTAAGCTTGGAAGACATGATTGAATGAATACCACCAATACAATTAGTAGTAATTTGAAGGTCAAATTAAGCATAAGGATGATTTTAGGGCAGATGGAAAATGCTTTGTTCTTAACCTGCAGGCTCTTTTGTAACTAGTTGGCCACACCTCCTTTTTTAGCATGCAAAAATCAAAAACTGGCAAGAACCTTCTTTAGCTGGTATGGTTTGAGATATCCTGGATGGCTAAACAGGACTGAATTTATAGAAAGCCACTCTTCTCCGAATTCTACAATATAAAGTCCAGGAGTTGGCGCAATTTCTGGCCATAATTGCAGTAAAAAAGGATGATCAAGTAGAGAAGCGCTTGGTGCCAAGGTATTCCCCAGAAAGTCTCTTACTCCTTGCTCACTCCCTAGTTCCTCCAGAGAACTTGCCACTAAGTAATACTGAGAATCCTCTTCTGGATTGAAAAAATGAGATAACACTGGACTATGTAACTCCTGAAGCATTCTACTTGCCCATTTTTGATTCCGCGAGTAAATGAAGATAACGGCTAATGGTCTACCTTCCAGCCTACCTCTAGCTTGTGCAATGGACAAGCTCCGAACTACCTGTATCGATACTCCAGGTTTTCCATCATGAACCTGCGAGGGCTTCCGAATTACTTTATGCTCTAAATCCTTTCGGACAAAAAAATGGTAATAGTTCATTCGATTCAACTGTCCAGTCGTAAAGCTTTTTCTACAAATTGGAGGGGCATACGACATGAAGTTTTCTATCAAAGGCTGATATACTAAGCCATTAGGGTCAGTAATCCCTGTTAAATCACAACGACAATTGGTAGGGTCCGAAGCGTCTACAAGATTTCTAAGGTTGGGATCAGCCGGGGTATCACAAATCAGATCTCCCCGTTCCAAACAATCTTGATGAGAAACGCACTCGGCTTGTTGCGGATCATCGTGTCCTTCATGAGTATGATATAAACCGAAAAAGTGTCCGAACTCATGAATCAAGGTATTGCCTTCAGTAATACCTGAAAAGGTAATGACAATGACGTTTTCTTGGTAAGGAGCTACTCTTCTATCCTCCGGGTGATAGGTAAATCCCTGCCAGATGTCCTGGTCTAAATCGGTTCTAATACCTTGAACACAAAAGACATTAATTAGACCTGGAATTTTATAATTCGAAAACAACTCAAATTCATCTGAAGGGTAGTTGAAATCACTTAACCGAGGTGATTCTATCTTTCGGATTCGTCCCGGACTTAATGTAAATCGCAAGTCCGCCCCAAAAAATGCTTCATTTAACTTTTTAATTTGATCGTCGAATCTATCCACCGATATACTATCCGGAGAATCAGGATCCAGAACAAATTGTACGGCAACCCCATACTCGTATTTTTCATTCTCCCCTGACCTTTTGATCCTTCTAGCAGGAGCACCTTTGATGACAGGATCCATGTCCACTTGTACTTTCGAGCTCGATATATTAGGACTAGCCGTACCACATTTGGAAGATTGACTATAAACACAAGAAAAGGGTACGAACAATAGGAGTGTCAACTTAATAAGTAACTGACTTGAAAAAGGATACATACTTCAGAATTTAGAAATACTAAAGAGGTAGAACACCACTATCCCTTAAACTATCAAATGGTCCAAATCGGAAAGATAGGCTTAGGTCCTACCTTTTTCTTATGCTCCATTTCTTCTTTCGTTGTAGCCAAATAATTTCATATCTACTTTTCCCTTCCAAAGTGATTGTTTCACAAACGGACTTTCCGCTAGTACAAATCCGGAAGACCTTTTCACATAGTCTTTCTTCCCCAATACCGCAGTCCTGCAAACTGATGTCGGAAACGCCCTTGGTCATGTAATAGGACACCCATTCCCCTCCTTCAGTCTGCATGCCAATAACTAGTGTGTCACGGTAGCCGTAATAAATCTTACATTTGCGAGGAGAGACATCAGGATCTGCACCAAAACCAATTTCGCTGGTGACGTCCTGTGGTCTTTTATTTACCGACTTCTGAGCCGAGATAGAAGTGCTCAGTATGTGTAGACAGAGCACCATCCCTAGTAAACGATTCATCTTAAAGATCAGTTTTGAGAAGAAGAACTTGCCGCACTACCTCGCCCCAGCAGATACCCGGCAATCGTACCTAGAATTCCAAAAGCTGGGGCAGTCTGCTGATCATCCCAACCTGCAGAAATCAGATACATGGAAGAACAGATGACCAAGGCTAGAACTATTAAGCGGATGAAGTCTTCTGCATCCATCGTTTGGACTTTTATTCTGAATATCAGCAAGGTAAAGATGATCAGCGCGAAACCGATGACTATCAGGCTTTTCACAATCTCATCATTCTCCCATATTCCCGTAGTTTCAATGAAGGGCGCATCCGGGTTTTCTCTTATGACTTCCGGAGGAGGATTCCCTTGCAAATCACTTTCCTTTGCTATTTCTCCCATCTTGTCTGGAGTCTGGGCTGTCATTGATGCAGTTTGGTACAAACTCACACAGATGGACAGGACCAGAATTCTTATGATAGCCATGTTTAATGATTTCATGATTACATTCGACAACGATACTCCCTACTTCTAAGCAGCAGAGGCTGAGGCCACGACGACGAGAATCCAGAGAATACTGAAGATTATACCAAACCAGGCCCAACCAGCTCCTTTATATCTATCCGGATTTTTATTGATACGGGTAAGACTAATGATACCTAATACAATGCCGACAATAGGGATCAACAAGGCAAATACCGTCGCCCAGATAGCGTATGGTTCCATCTTTCTAGTATCAATCTGCGTGCTTACTTGTCGATAGTCATTCCGAGGAGCAACAGTGGGGGGCCTACCAGTATCTCTGTAGATCACTGCTCCATCCGAAGCTTGGATACTCAAGACATCTCCTTTGCTGAGTACGATCTCCGGATCGTCTGGTTTTCCACACCTTCTATACTTCACCTCTGTTGGAGTAATCTGGCTAATATCTGCTTCAATGATATCCCCATTCTTTAGAACAATTTTAGAGCACGCTCCGAAAAAAACACTGGAACTTAGTTCACCCAATGAAGGGTCTTTCTTAATTGCCTTTTTAATAAATCTCTTCATAAAGAAAAGGCCAATATTCTCCTTAAAGGTGAGTTTCCGGCCGAGTTGTTTTTTCAAGTCCTTTTTCTTGAGACTTGTAAAATCATTCAGCGTAATCTCGTTCTTCATTATCGATTTCTCGATTAAAATGGAATTAGCAGGGTTAGGAGTAATAGCTGATAAACTAGCTGTCAAAAGCAATAGAATTGGAATTGCAATAATTTTTCGCATGATTACTTATTTTATTGTTACCATCGACTAGACATAGGGTGCCCGGACAAGAAAGTATTCACCATATTCCTTATCTTTAAATTACCTCAAAATCAGGCAATGGTAACCTTACTGTGAATCAGAAAACCTTATACTTAATAGATGATTAAAAAACTACGACATGGAATCTAAGAAATCCTTTATGGCCTCTACAGCAGCTTGCAAATCGTCGACTCTCTCTTCTAGATAATCGAGCATCCAACCTGGAAGTGCATTTTGGATTCCGGGGTTCATTAGTGCTCTTTGTCCTAAAAAGAGAAACTCTTCTGAAAATTCTTCGAAGGCCGCCTTGAGTACCCGGCTTTTAGCGATTAGCAGTCCGGCTTTTGCGATGCCAATTTTACCTCCAATTACTTTTATCAGTATGAGAAACAAACCAACCATATTTGACTACAAATTAATTAGGAGTTCTTTTCAATTAGATTACAAGAAGAAATTTCGGAGATACGGAGGAGATCGCCATCAGACACTTTCTGTCTAAAATTAGATTAAAACTGGGCATTAGACATTTAAGCAGGCTTTTTATTTAGTAAAACAACTCTCCCTAACAAACTCTCTATGAACTAGTTAAATAAAAATCAATGCGAGACTCATCCCTAATTAAAGCTTGCAGAAAATTGAGCAAAAAAGAGTGGAAATTTCTTGAACGTTTGGTAAACTCACCTTACTTCAATACAGACAAGACCGTTATACGTCTATTCGAAATCTTGAAAAAAGATCACCCGGAATTTGATAGCCCTCGTCGCCTAAAGAAAGAATTGGTATACGCCAAGCTTTTTAATGATAAGTCAGAATACGATAAAAACCGAATATATCCGATTATGTCTAATCTTAAAGGGCTGATAGATACACTGATTATCCAGGAATCGTTGAAAAAGAAACCCAGAGTTCAAAATCAACTAAAGTTAGATTGGTTGCAAGTCCAGGACGATCATGATATGTTTGAGGGAGAAATCGTAAAACAGATTAGGAACCTGGAGTCTAGACAGGAACTCTCCATCGAAGATCATGAGTACTTGTATGACCTTCACTACCGATGGCAAAATCATCCACAAACCCAGCGGCCAAAAATTAAAAAAGACGCTCTGCTAAATCATCTGTGGCAAGCAACAGCATCAAAATGCTTGAGTCTTATGGCAGATTTACATAATCGCAGGCAAATGCTTTCTGAAAAACCATTATTGGATGATTCTTCCATGTTATCCTTTATTAGCATGCAGAATTACTTTTACTCCGCTAGCATTGAAGGGTACGCGAAAATCATACAAATGTATGATGGCAAGCTGCAATATTCGGAGGTAAAGGCCTGGGTGGTAGATCATTGGGATTCGTTTAGTAGACAGGCCCAACGGGAATTCTGGACACACCTACTCAATCAATCCGGGTTTCTTAATCGGCAGGGCGAGCCTGGTTACTTGGATGAATCCTGGAATCTATATCAAATGGGTATTAATCATGCTTTGATCACGCAAGATGGGTATATAAGTGATTTAGTTTATGTAAACATGATAGCAGCGGCAGCCGTCGCTAAAGAGATTAGACTAGCAAAAAATCTGGTAGATGGCTACCTTCCTTATTTGAAACCTCAGTTTGCACCATTCACTAAGGCCTTGGCCTTGGCCTATATCTACTTCTATGAAGGCAAATGGTCAGAAGATCCAATTTACTTAGAAAGATGTTTGGATGAGCTATTAATTTATAAGCAAAGCCGTAGCCCAATAGTCCGCTTTACCCTTCGGGCCCATTGCATTCGATTAAGAGCCATCTATGATTTATACTACACCTTTCATGGCCGAAAAATTGACCTCGATTCTTTTGATAAAGCCAAGGATAGTTTTGAACGCTTCTTAACGAGAAATAAATCGGACAGCATGCTTCCATATCGGAATTTCCTTAAAGTGATAAGTAGATTGGCTCATTTGTACTTTGAGGATGGTAATTTTTCCGATTATAATTCGAAAAAGGCAAAGCTAAAAGCCGATGTTGTCGAATTCAAAAATCTCCTGTTTAGAGATTGGTTTATGGAAAAGGTAGAAGCTCTAACCTAAGAGCCTCTACCCTATTAAATATTCGGTTAAGCGTCTAAAATGTCTTCTGTAACAATACTAGTTTCTGCTTGATATCCATCATAGAAAGACCAGCCCAATACTAAAGCAATTAGGTGCAACATAGGTATGCAATTTTAATGTTAGGAAATACTTATTCAGGTTAGCAGAGCTTCATGCCTTGCTAAACCGATATGAATTCCCCGTTGCGCTATGTGCACCTAGACACAGCGGGTATTAATATTTATTTTTATATTGCATTAAGAATGGAAAAGGAGATCCTCCTTCTCCTACGAAAGTAAATTGTTATTTCCAAGCCTACTTATCCTCATTCTCTACTTATCTGATGCAGCTTACCGGAAATTGTTATCACTTCTAGATAGGTTTTTTCCTTTTTTTTTAGATGAGATTGCTCTTAGCAATTTTCCCAATATTTTTTCATTTTAATTCCCTCAAACCATGCGTTCATTATCCCTATTGATGTTCTTCCTCTGTTCCTTAAATCTTAGTGCACAAACTGATTTCACTTTCAATTTTGACGTGCTGCCGGACAGCATGAGCTATGAAGAACTCCAACCTAAAATCGAAGAGGCTTACCATATTCCCTTCATACAACCGGATTCTTTCTACCATAAGTTAATTCCTTATGGGGAGAGATTGATTGAACTCAGTGAAGAAAAACACGGAGAACTAGCTGTCAAATTTGGGTATGACCTAAATTATGTTTCTCAACTCTATCAGTTCACGCAAAACTATAAGAGGTCTAATGAGCTTTTGAAGGTGGTGCTAAAGATCGTACTGCATAATGAAGATGATCAGCACATTGACTATGCACGAATGTTAATTGCAATTTCAATGAATCATTTTTTGCTTAGCGATGTAAAGCAAGCTACCGATTACTTCCTAAAAGCAGAACCCATACTACCTAAACTATTGCAGTCAAGCGAGGTAGACTATCAGACCCAATTGTACAGCGTGGCCACACTATATGAAGTACTAGGTCGCTTTGAAAAGGCAGCTAAATATTTCCGTAAATTTGCTGATCTAAGCAAATTCATACTGGGTGACAAGCATATGCTCTATGCTGAAGGTTTGTTGTCCTTGGGAAATGTTCTCTTACAGTCAGGCCAATTCAAGGCAGCCAAAGCTGTTTTAGATTCCTCACTACAAATTAAGGAGTCGCAGAAAATCAAAGACCAGCATAGTTATCTCAAAACGCTCAATAGTATTGCCAACTACTATACTCAAACCTATCAATATGACACGTCCATAACAATTTTACAAGAGGTAGTTGATCTACGATCAGTTGATAGTAGCAGTCTAGCCTATGCCACAAGTCTCCAAAACCTAGCTATAACCTATTTCGAGGCCAGTAAATATGAACTAGCCATACCGTTGATGCAAGAAGCGGTTGAACTGAAGAAAGAACTCGTGGGCATCTCCCATTATCAATATCTTGATGCCATCTCGAATTACATTGGTATTTTAGGAAAGGCTGGAGAGTTTGAAAGCGCGCTTCCTCATCTAGAATATCTACAATACTATGTGGATACCACAGCACTGAAGAAGCACCCTATGTGGATCAGAATGGCTAATAGTCTTGGGCACTTTTATGGACTGGCAGGGCAACGAGACAAGGCTTTAACAATTTTGGTGAAAGCCGAGGAGGTTATTGAAGAGATTGCCGGGAAAAAGCACCTATTTTTCGCCCGAAGCCAAAATAATCTGGCAGAAATTTACTCGCAGTTGGGAGATTGGGACAAGGCAGAAAAGTACTATCTAATTGCAAAATCTATTTGGGAAACTGAACTTGGGAAATCCACTTTTGAATTTGCCTCAGTTTTAGGAAATCTTGCTACCGTTTACAGCTATCGTGGTGACTTTAAACGAGCTATTGAGTTATTAGAGAAATCTGTCGATCTGCATGCAAGATGTAAAGGCAAGAAAAATCTGAGCTATATCGAAGGCTTGAACAACTTGGCCCTTGCTTATCAGAAGGATCAGCAAATACAAAAAGCGAGCCAGACATTTCAGCAGGCTTTAGAATTAGCTGATACTACATTTCAAAAGGGTCATCCCGCCTTCTTTTTGCTATACACTAATCTGGGGCGCTTTCATGAAGAAAACAAAGAGCTGTATAAAGCAGTGCAGTTCTATCTAAAAGCAGAGCAGGTGGGTAAGATCATCTTTCCAACAGAGCACCCTGAATATACGGTCAACTTGCTTGGATTGGGATCAGTTTATGAGAAGCTCGGAAAATTACCTCTAGCCAGTAACTTTTTTCAAACCCTTCTGGAGTGCTACCTAATTCAGTTTAACTCTTATTACCCCGTGCTCTCTGAACAAGGGAAGCTTATGTACTATGATAAGGAGAAGTCCAAGATGGATTTGGTGCTTAGTTTTTTCCACCGCCACCCTCCTAAAGACGCCAATGTACATAAGCTACTACTGGAGTTTTCTATACAGATGAAGCAACTAGGGTTGGCTTATCAAAGGGATAGAATTACAGGCGTTACAGTGCCAAAAGACGAACAATGGTTAGCCTATGCCAAAGCCCGAAAACTAATTCGTTCGCAATTAACTGAAATCCTTATTAATCCGAAGACACAGGGACCTAATACCTTAGAAAAGCTTCAACATGACCTTGAGGTCCTGGAAACGAAAATGGGTATCCGTTCTGGTGAGAGGAATATGAATCTGGCAAATAGAACTGAAGCAGTCTCTATCGGTGATGTATTGGGTTCCTTAACTGACGGAACTTCGTATCTTGAATATTACCACTTCCGATATCATAATGGTTCTACACTTACCGACAGTATTTTATACTATGCCTTTGTTGTTGAAGCCAATCAAAGAATATCTGAACCGATATACATTTGCCAAGAAAGAGAAATCCTAGAGATTATTGGCGAAAAAACCAGCTTTTACATGAAGTATGTGCAAGATGGCCATGATCTAAAGCAAATTATCTGGAACAAATTGATTCCGTATCTACCCGAATCGAGAGAAATCGAAATAGCCCCAGTGGGTCAAATCAACCGCATTGCTTTTAGTGGCCTACCGATGGATAGCGATGCTGAAAGCTATTTAGCGGATCACTATGAAATCTCCTACCGAGGTTCATTGCGGAATCGTGTAAGCGCAAAAGCTCCCCTTGAAAAAAACCAGCATGCTTTGGTCGTTGGAGATATAGATTATGGATTAGGTGATTCTACTAATTTCCAGATAATCCCCCTACATGCCACTGCTAAGGAAGTCAAAGAAGTGGCTGCTAGCTTAAAAGCTTCAGGAACAAAACCCATCATTCTTAAGGGCTCAGCCGCTAGCGAGAAAACCGTCATAGATAAGCTCGAGAAACAGTCTTATACCTTGCAGCATTATGCTACTCATGGTTTCTTTTTACCGCATAAGACCAAAGGTAAAATGAGAAATCTTTCTGTATACGAGTACAGGCTTACCGAGATTGACAATCCTTTGTTTAGGTCAGGACTTATTTTAGGCAATATCAATAGCATTTGGATTAACCGCGATTCGATCAACGCCTCCAATGATGGTATTCTAACGGCATATGAAATTGCAACATTAGACCTATCGAATACTGCCTTAGCTGTACTTTCTGGCTGTGTAACGGGTTTAGGAGATATTCATGCTGCCGAAGGTATCCTAGGACTACGTTATGCCTTCAAGCTTGCTGGAGTACAGAATTTAATTCTATCATTGTGGGAAGTAGATGATCAAGCCACTTCAGAATTCATGGGTTACTTCTATAAAGCCTACGAGCAATGCCACGATGCTAAAGAGGCTTTAACCAAGGCCAGGAAATTAATGCGATCTAAACACGAATCGGCACAATACTGGGCTGGCTTCGTTTTATACCAATAGTCCAAAAACTTGACTTGCAAGGATACGCACCTTCAATTTATCTTATAGGTTCCCCAGCCTTTAATCTTGTTATTTAAAGACATATTAAATACCAGGCCTTGGCTGGGGTACATTAGATAGTAGCCTTGTGAATGGGTTAAGCTGTATGTAAGTGGTATATTCCTGTAGGTCCACTCAAGATCAGCTAAGGAATTGCCCACCTTTAAGCCCAATTCCGTTTCAAGTCTCCTACTGGTCGTGAAATGCAAATTCACTTTGGTTTCGAATTGTCCAAATGAAACCCTATAGAAACTCGAATTATTTAACTGTTCTTTGTCAATCCGGATCGCCTCGCCGATACTCAAGAAGGGTGTTCTATTCCTTGGTAGAGGATGACGGGAAATATTTGGAACCCCATCCAAATGATCAACAATTTTAGGTGATTTATCGGTGGAAAGAGGCTTACCCTCCAAGATTTTCAGGTTTTCGTTGGAGATCTGCTTCCAAGCCGTGGTGGTCCGTTGTGATTGCATGAATTTGCCCTTAGCTTTCTTTAGATTCCCTTGATGGGCCGCCATGATACCGCCAAGTATGGCTAGTTGGGATGCTTGCTGCTCGGTCTTATCAGTTCTAGGGGAAAGGGAATCGATCAACTCTTGGCACGCTGTATACTGCCCTTGAACTTCTTTAAGGCAGGCGAGATTAATAGCAATATCAATATCTTCAGGTGCCAGTTGATGACCCTGTAAAAGGTGTCTTTCTGCTTTATTTAGCAATTGTTTACGTTTTTCTGGACGGCGGCGAGTAGGGTTATCCCAATCCAGTAGTATTGGGTACTTAAATTGCTTCCATTCTGGGTCATTAGAAGCCGTAGACAGAGCCATAAATAGATGTGCCAAGCCAATATTATTCTGAATCTCAGGATGAATAATGTACTGGGCTAAGTATCGATACACCTCTGCGGCAGCTTCATAAGCCTTTGGATCTTGCAAAGCCATTAGCCAATTCCCTAGTTCATTTGTCCTCCACAAATGATCAACCAATTGACAGATAGAATCAGCTAGAGAGGCCCGGCAGGTCAACTGATTTAGTTCCTTTTGGTATATTTGTTGCCCCAGATAGTTTGATCTTAACCCGATTAGCAACTCTTCGAGCACAGCATTTGGTTGATAGTTTACTTGTCTGGTTATGAATAAGCCATAGAGGTCAGCTTGGAGTTCATCATCATCTAAGGTAATCTCACAACCTAAGTCTACCACTTTAGGCAGTGTTTGGTTCCAAATCCGTTTCTGAAAGAAATGCGCTAATTCATGCCCTAGAATAAAAGCAACTCCCGCTTCTGCGTTAGTATCTATGGAAAAACAAATATTTAAAGCCTGAGAGTCGATTAAGATACTATCCCGCTTCCCAGGCTTCCCCGGTTTATAGCAGGCAATTGGCCGAGAACAGTTTTTCTGGTCTGAGATTTCTAGAACTGGCATGTTCTGTATGGCATAGCCTGTAGCATTCAAGATCCGAATGTAGATATCATGAACCTGCTCATGATCGACTTCGTTTTGGGCGATCAAGCTATTAATACAAAAGACCTGAAAAGTCAGAATAAGCGCTATAGTTTTCAAACCGCTGCAATTTTCTATTAATATTACTCTTAATTACTATAACGAACAAGGATGTCGATAAATTCTGAAATAGGGAAGGGTTTACAAGAGGAAGACGAGGGGGCAATCAGGGATTTACTGACCCAAACCCAAATAAGTTGTGTTGGATACATTATTAAGAATGGTGGAACAAAAGAAACAGCACAAGACCTTATCAGCGAGAATTTGATTAAACTCATTTATAAATTGAAAGAAGAAAACGCTGCTATAGGTAATATCTATGCCTATTTCATTAGGATGGTGAAAAATGCTTGGATGGGACAAAAGCGAAAAGAAAAGGCTCAACCACTAATCATGGCCCTTGATGATCCAGATCAATATTTACAAATTGTAGCTGGAATGGGATACCAATCCGAAAGTCAAGATTTTTCGGACAAACGAATCTCAGCGATTAGGCAATCTTGGAAGTTGATCAGAACGGACTGCAGAGAATTGTTGCATCAATTCTACGTGTCAGAGCTGCGGATGAGCGTAATCGCTGAAAATATGGGATACACCTATGAGTTTGTTCGAGTTAAAAAAAAGAGATGTTGGGATGCCTTTGAGAAGATTTTTTTCCTGGAGCTAGAAAAACAATATAAAGATGGATGAGTTAGATCGATTTGAAAGGATTGAGCGGTACATTATGGGGAGGATGACTTCTTCGGAAGCAGGAGAATTTGAAGGGCTGATGGAAAAAGATCTTCAGTTATCTGAAGCCGTTCAGCGTAAGCGATTACTTCTGAATGGACTCAAAATGAATCATCAAGAAAACTTGATGGCTAAAATCAAGTCAATTCAAGCCAATACAGCTGATGAACTAGATAGTGGATTGGCGAAAAAAAACAATTGGGTTCGAAGACTGTCCATTCCAGTGAGCGTTGCGGCAGCCGTTTTATTGATCGCGCTCGGTCTTTGGTTTCTCTTTCCACCATCAAATGAGCAACTTGCCAGGCAATTCTTTGAATCTCATCCAGATTTACTTTCCGAAAAAATCGAGCAAAAAGGATTCTTTGGATCTCATCCTTCAGAAAGCTATCTAAAGAAGGGGATGACAGATTATGAATTGGGTAACTATCAGAACGGTATTATTGCCATTGATGATTATCTTAAACAGGCTCCTGCAGAACATCCATTCCTTCAGGAAAGCAAATTATATCTTGCCATTAGTCATTTCCAATTAAAGAATTATGAGCGATCTACAGAAATCCTTCGAAAGCTAGATCAAGATCCTACTTTCGAATTAAATAAATTAACTGATTGGTGTTTAGGCCTTAGTTTATTAGCGGAAGGAAAAGAAGAGGAGGCAATAGATAAACTAGAGGAATTGTCCAAGGATAAAAGTTATAGCCAAAAAGTACAATCTATTTTGGATAGAATTTAATGATCAATCCTAAGGCCGACCGCAAATAACCTTCTGACAGACCTACCGCCCCTTCGCCACTGTCTCCGCCCGGGGATCCGCACCTAGGAGATATTGACCTTTATCTCGAATGATGGCGCCCACGCCTGCGGCAATGCCCCATTTTTCTTTGAGTTTAATGGTATATCCTAGCGCTTGTAAGCCCTCAATCGTCTCTTTGGGCATGTTCTCTTCTAGCTCTAAGGTTGCCGATTGCATCTTATGCGGAGCAAAGGAATCTGGGAATCCTAGTGTTCTGAAACGTGGGCGTTGAATGGCAGCCTGAATATCATCGCCAAAGACGAAGTGATGGAGTAGCACCTGTAAGATGGCCTGCAACTGATTATCTCCTCCAGGCGTATTGATAGCCATGTAGAAGCTGCTATCTTTTTCGATCATAACGGCTTGGGGCGTGACTCTGGGTCGCTTGCCAGCTTTCAAGGCGGCAGGGTGTCCTTCATCTAAGCGGAATTGGTTCATTCGATTGCCCAGGGTAATGTCCCAGTCCGGCACCATTGGGGTCATGGGAAAGTCGCTGGGGGTGATGGCTATGACATTACCTAGGCTATCTGCCACGATAATTTGGCTGGTGTCGTCTCCGATGATGCGGGACTTGGACTCCCCTTGCTGGGGTGGATCGAATTGAAAAGGCCGGTAGCCAGGAATTTGGCTGGGGGGAGGGAATTGCGGGAAAGCCTGTGATGTTATTAGAGCTGATCTACGTCTCCCGTATGCATCGGAAGTCAACTCCTTGATCGGCACTCGGACAAAACGATTATCTCCAATGTAAGCCTCACGATCTGCCATGGCCAACTCAATGGCTTGAGTCAAATGATGTATATAAGTGGCTGAGTTTTGCCTCATGGATGTAAGGTCGAGTTGCGCAAGAATCGAAAGCGCCATCGGTAAAGCAATGCCTTGACTCCAAGTTCCATTGACATGGAAGCGTAGATTTTCGTAGTAACCCTCGATAGGCGTTTCCCATTCCCCCTTATAATTCGACAGGTCTGAAGCCTGAAAAAGTCCACCTTGCTTTTCATGATGAGCCAGGATCGCTTCGGCAAATTCTCCCTCATAGAAAGTCGATCTTACGGCCAGCAAGGCCTCCCTTCTAGTTTTTCCACTGGAAAGTGCCTCTTCTTCTACGGAAACCAGACGACTTAAGGACTTGGCGAGATCCGGTCTTTGGAAGCGCTCACCCTGGTAAATAGGTTTCCAAGGTGTACCCTGCAAATAAACCTTTGAGTTATAGGGCATCAGAAAACTGTATCCTAGGCGTTCTAGAACGCTGAGATTGAGATTGTAACGCATCACACGATGCACCGGAAAGCCCTCAATGGCTCTATCAATTGCTGGGCGAGCCAATTCTCCAAAGGACCGAGTGCCGTACCGTTCCAAGACAGCCACAATCACGTCGGGACCCGCCGGAATTAGTTGAGAAGCGATATCCATTTTGGGAATGGTCTCATGCCCTTTCTCTTTGAAGTAGTCAATGCTAGCAGCCTGCGGAGCAGTCCCTACCCCAACATAGCCTTGAATTGTATCAAGAAGAGCAGAACGATGGACCAGGGGCGCAATACCAGGAAAAGCAGAAGCCTCGCCATGCGTCACATACAACATCATTAGGCCGGCAATTGCAGCATCATAAGCATTTCCTCCTGATTGCAGCACCTCAAACGCCACCTCAGTAGCCCAAGGAGTACCGGCTACCACGCCATGGGTTTGCGCTGTTACTAGTTCTTTTTCCTGCCCCCACGGATCATCGAAGGTCAGCTGGTTCTTCGGACCTTTAGGTAAGAACAAAAAGATCAAAAGAAGTACAATGAGAAGGCCAACAAGGCCAAACAAAAATCGCTTGAGGTATCTTAACATAAGTTGGCGTGTAATGAATACTTAAATGTATCAATTACACGCCAATAAAAGATCATTCTTTTTAAATGAAGTCTGCTTTCGGAACTGATTTAAGACAGAAGGCTCTAGGGTACCTTCTTACTCCGTCACAACTTCCCCTCCCTCTGGCTTGGCGTAGGTTGCTTCTGCCAAGGCCGTGGTGGAGAAACTCATATCACTGACTATCATTGGATCGCGAGCGGGTTCAACTACCTTCCCATCTTCATACTTAAACCAAGTTAGTTCATGAGGTAAAACCAAACCATTCACCTCTTTCCAGTCTTGGTAGCGGATTAATCTGAAATTATCGCTAGGTTCCTTGGAACGATAGGTTACAGTGTAGGCTAGCCACTCCATCTGGTTGGTCTCCGGATGGTAGTAAAGGATATAGTTGTCGTCTGGAGAATCCCCGACATTGGCCCCATAAGAAATCTTAACGCCAGGATAATCCACTCCTTCGAAGCTAATGGCAGGAACTTCCTCGTATGTAATTCCAGGATCGGCCAAAACGAATGGCATAGCAATGAAATAGAAGTAGAGATTGTGATAAAAGCGAGCCGAACCACCGAAATAGCTGGAATCCTGCTCAATCCAAACCCCTTCACCATCGTAACCAATCGTCCACTTGTCGCCCTCTAAGCGAACCTTCCGAGTAGGTAGATCAATTTGATGTTTTTCATTCTTCGCAGCCATTGCGTATGTCATGGTCTGCTGCGCAGCCCAGGTATCATATCCCCCATGGGTATCTAGCACTTTGATCAGACTAGCTGGGGCGTCCGCAAGATGTGCATCGTTGATGCTTGGTTCTTGGGCAGCCTCGGTATTTTCTGTTGTATTAGTTGGACCGCAGGCTGCTACTAGCAGTGCCAATGCAGCCAATAAGAGGTTTTGTTTTCGCATGAAACATAAATTTAGTTAGCTGGATATATAGTATAGAGGCAGGCTGATTAGCCTGCCTCTATATTCGGCGCGAAGAAAATGCTAATTCCTTGTTTGAATTATCGCCACCGCGACGCATCTCTAAAAAAGAGTACTTGCCCTGCTGAATAGCAGGAATTTTCAAGCCTACCCCTACTTTTTCTGCTTTACGACTCTGAATCCTATTTTCACCGGCTTCACAGCAGGATCATGTGGATCTACGTAATCATAGGCACTATATCCATAGGTCCCGCCTTTCTGGTCATATTCTGCGACATTACCCGCTAGATCGTAGACTTCAGCATCGTTTAGCTTAGTGGGTGGAAATTCTCCGACCGATTTTACTAGGTTTTGGTTGGCTTCTCCTAGCTTTTGACGGAAGTTGTTCACCTCATTGGCCGTCAGGGCATATCCCGCCCAGTAACTCAAGGTATTCTCCTTAGCCCCTTTCTTGTGGGCTTTCTTATGCCAAGTTTTTGATTCTTCTACATTCGGGAGCCGGTAGGGTTGGCCCGTCTTCTTACTTAGCCATTGGGTGTAGGCCTGTGCCATAGCAAAGTCAACCATTGCTGGGTAATTGGCTTCGGAAGCAGGGAATATATGTTTGCTGTTAAAGGCCGCATATTGAGCGTTGGTCACTTCGAAGCGCCCTAGCCATAGGGAGTCTTTTTTCCATTCCACCATTTCTGGGATGAGGGTCTGCTCTAGTTTTTGCCCAAACTGATCCCCTACCCTACTGGCCTTATCCCGCTTGAGCAATAGTGCCAATGGGCTATCTTCCTTGAAAGTGGGATTATCCGTTTTCTTCTTCTTGAAGAGATACTCATCAATCCAGGCTATCTCCTCGTTCATTTTACGTAATTGATGAGTCACTTTTCTCAAGCCATGGGGTTGGCCAGGAAACCAAAGGAAACGTACCGGCGTTTGGTCAATCTGCTGTAGGGATCGGTAGTATTCCCAGCCCTGATCTCTTGGTACGGCTCGATCCTCACTTCCGTGAAAAATAATCGTCGGCGTTTTCACTTTTTCCATTTCGAATAAGGGAGACTGGGTAATATATGCCTCATTATAAGTCTTCCCATCCACATTATCCCAAGGTGCGCCACCAAAATAACTTTGATCAAAAGACACTCCAAAGCGGCAGGTTCCGAAGTCCGAAGTCCAGTTGACATCACCGGCACCAGGGCAGGCTACTTTGAACATATCCGGGTAACGCACCGTCAGCATAGTGGCCAAAATAGCCCCATTCGACCATCCCATAACCCCTAACTGATCCATATCGATCATCCCACGATCATTCAATACTTGCAGGCCTTTGGTAATATCTTCTAATTCTGGAGTGTAGTAGTTTTTCTTGATGCTCTCTACAAAGGCAAGTCCGTGGTGAGAAGAGCCATGGTAATTAGGCTTCAAAACAAAAGCCCCACGTTGAGCAAGGATCTGAGGATAGGTAGACCAGCGTTCACGCCAGCGATCCTGATCCACACCAGATGGCCCACCATGAATCGAAAGCACCAATGGGTAGCGTTTTCCTTCCTCGTAATTTTCCGGATAGTAGAGAATACCATTCACTTGATCATCATTGTAGCCCTTCCAGCGCAATACTTCAGATTTCGTGATGGATTTCTTAGCCAGCTTCTTGTTGAAATCTACGAAAGACTCCTCTTGTTCAAAACTTAACTTCCCAGCGGCTACCTTTACATCTGCTACATAATACTTTGGCAATTGACTCGCCGTGGAATGCTCATAAATTACCTTTTGGCCATCATCGGACATCGCCGATATCCAAACATGATCCGCCTTGTCTCCCAATGCTAAATCGGATTTGGTCCAGGATTTGCCCGCTGCATCTTTCTTGTAGAAGGTTAATTTATCCGTTGGACCATTGGCCAAAGCCACCAGTACATCTTGTCCAATCACTCGATAACTTCCTTCAAAACCCCATTTCCAGCTCAGATTCAGCTTAGTGTAGGACTTACTTCCCAAGTCGTAATAATACAATTCGGTAACTCCTGCGCCGTTCCATTCTGGGTTAGAGGAAAGCGTAGCTCCAAAATAGAAGCCTTTGTGGTCGGCCGTGAATTGCACGTTTGAGGGAGTTTGTAGCCCCTGAAGAATTTCCTCTCTTTGTCCAGTTGCTACATTGAGTAGATAATACTTCGGATCAGGATTAGCATCGGAAGCAAAAGAAGGATGCTGGGTGGTTCGATACACAATCCAATTACCATTCCGGGAGGCTTTGTAATAAGAAATAGGAAAGTGATTAGTAGTAAGTCGCTTCGTACTCTTACCCTTTAGATCGTAAGCATAGATTCTACTCCTGCGCCAATACACCGTGTCCTCTACTACAACCGTATTGTCCTTGGTTTTTTCATTATCCAGCTCAAACTTTGATTTACCCTCGTGAGACACGTAGGTAAATGTAGAATCGTTGAGCCACTGGAGATTGGAAATGCCATTTTCAAAGGTTGCCACCTCCATAGGTTCGCCTCCGAATATGCTCAAAGACCATAGCTTTTTACCTTTTTCTCTACCCGATTGGAAGTAGATCGTTTCTCCATCTCGTGAAAAGGAGGGAGAACTATCGCTATCATCGGCATTGGTCAAGCGCACGGTTCGAAATTTACCGTCCTTCTTGTTGTTCAAGCGGGTCAGGTAAAGATCAGACACGAAAGCATCCTTCTTTTTCACCGCTCGACGCTTGCTCCAAACGACCATTTGATGATCCGGAGAGAATACAGGTGATTGTAAAAATTCCGTGTGGATAATATCTTCTGGTGTCCATTTTTTTGGATCCTCCTGTCCTGCAAGAGAGAAGCAAAAACTCAAGAAGCAAAAGGACAAAACCAATAGTTGATTCATTTTTTTCATCAAGTCCAAGTTTTGTGGTGGAAGGCTGTTGAAAAAGCGATTTTATAATATCCCCTTTTGTTGGAGATCTTCTCGTAATTGTGCTGGATTATGAAATTGGATAGCGGGTAAGCCCGCTGCTATAGATCCTTCGACATTAGCCATGCTGTCGTCAAGGAATAAGGCCGTTGGCCCGTCAATTTGGTAGCGATCTAGCAGCAAGTCATAAATTCTCCGATCAGGTTTCTTCAGATGCTCTGCCCCGGATACCAAGGTACCTTCGAACCATTGTAAGAAATCATACCGCTCGAGGGCAAAGGGAAAGGTTTCTGCAGACCAGTTGGTTAGGGCATACAGACGATAGCGTCCTCCTTCTTTAATCTCCCTGAGAATATCCACCGTTCCTTCGATGGGGCCACCCAGCATCTCGGTCCAGCGGCCAAAATAAGCCCGAATTTCATTTTCGTACTTTGGAAAATCCGGTAACAATAAGTTGATGGCATCTTCCCAGCTTCGACCGGCGTCTTGTTCTGCATTCCAACTTGGCGTACAAACTTCCGTTAAGAAATACTCCATCTCCTTGGGGTCGTCAAACATTTTTCTATAGAGGTAAGCTGGATCCCAATCGATCAATACACCCCCTAAATCAAATACGATAGTCTTTATTTCCATAGGTTTTCTATCACGTTATAAGGAAGGAATTTATAGAAGAGCCCAAAGGTATAGAGCCTCAATAACATTCTGTCATTTTATCATGAGATTTTAAAGTTCGGGTAAAGAAGTGTCGAAAATAGCAGAATATTCGGCCTAGATGAGACCAATTTGGGCATCAAAAATGGCTTCCTGGTCGGGAAAATGGGATTTTTCATCCAAATGCACCCTTGATACCAGCCGATTTTCTTATTATTGTGGAAACACAGTGCTACTCCTTGTATTAACACCAATATTTTCCTCTCTACAGCAATAGTCAAATTACATTACTACCTGGAACCACTTGCTTGTGCAACTGGCGGTACGCTTGGGCCTTGCCTCTTTTGAAGCAAGTCACTCAGTGTAGCGACGGTACGTAATTTATCTTTTCGTTAACCTATTGCACCGATCAATTTGACCAGAAATACACTCATTGACAGGAGCTCGGAAGAGCGAATTTGGCTTGCTAAGGGTAAAAGGCTATCAATGGAACGACAAGCCTTGCTCAATCTGATGAATACATGGACCTATGTCTTCGACGAAGGCAATGACATTAATCGCATTATCTATTCACACGCCAAGAAGATTGAAGTAAAGTCTAAAGCACGCGGTATCTCAATTAAGTACGTCTGTGAGGGGGAAGAAACCTACCTATTTGAAGGAAAAAAATTTGTGGTTCGCCCGGGACAGTTTCTAGTCATTAATCATGATCGCGATGTTCATATTAAACTAAAGTCCAAGAAAGACGTAAAGGGTATCTGCCTTTATTTGGACCCTATGCTACTCAAACAGTGGGATCAATATCAGCAAATGAACGATCGGCAGGCACTGGATCGCCCCTTTGATCTGCCTACCCATGAGAGCGAATGTAGGGAAAGCTTATTCCCATCCAGCATTGGGCCATTGGCCAGATATCTACATTATATCAACCACCACAAAACTCAATTCAATACCGTGGAATCTTCGACCATGTTTTACAATTTATCGGACCTTATGTGGCAACATGACAGAGAGCAAAAGCGTCGTGTAGCCAATATTCAAGCCAGTAAAGCCAGTACTAGAGAGGAGTTGCACCGCCGACTTCGCCTTTCACTGGAGTACATCCATAGCAACTTAAATCAAAAGCTGCTAATTAGAGATATTGCAAAAGCAGCTATGCTTTCGGAATTTCACTTCTTGCGCACCTTTAAGCAGTGCTACGGGCTTTCTCCTAACCAATACCTGACTAAAGTTCGGATGGAAAGAGCGGCGAACCTACTGAAGCATCGTCCTCATCTCTCTGTAAAAGATATTGCAGATCAGTGTGGTTATCAGGACTTGCACTATTTCAGTAAGACCTTCAAGAAGACATACGGCATTACGCCTTCTGCCTTCAGGGCCTAATGGATTGGTAAGCGAAAAATCTTACCATTTGGCATCTGCCGGAGGGGTATCCATTAAGTTGAATAATAAACCCTCCCAGACCATTTGAATATATATATCAGGCTGCTCTGCTGCAAAGATGGGTGCATTAAAGTTATGTTTCCAATTATCAAAGAGATAGAAACTACGGCTGAAATGTTCTGAGAGCGGTAAGATGGTAGCACTTGCGAAGCTCTCGCGAACCATAAAGAGCGCCGGAGCCGAACTACCAGGAACACGTTTATCTACTACATAGTCAGATTTAAACGGGAAGTCATGGGGTGCAGGATACTGGCGAATGCTATCTTTTGCTTGTAGCTCAATCATCGGAGTCAAGATTGGGGCCCTTTCTGTCACCTCCTGCTCAATCCCCAACATCTCAGCCAGGGTCATACCGTCGAATTCAGCGTAGTTGAAGGAATAATCCGAATCTTCAATCCTACCTAGAGCAGGAAAATCTTGTCGCAAGTAGCCTAGAATCTCCTCTGCAGCTAAAAGAGCCGTAATATCATTCCAGTGATGATCCGTGACATGGTACAATAAGCTATCCGTTTTCTCCTTCCGTTCCCTGATTGGTTGAAAAAGATCGATGTAGTCAATATCTGTATTAGCCGAAAGGTAGGCGACTAACTGCTCAGTGCAGGTCTGGGCATTAAAGCGTTGTACCGAGTTAGGAAGAAACTCTGGATAAATGGAGTGCTTTTGTGGCGGGATACAAAGGTAATATCTACCTCCGGTTGCTTCTACTAGCGCTTTTCTACGTTTCAACTCCTTCGCGATTCCTTCGAGCTCTCGATCTGAGAACTGAAACTTACCTGTATAGATATCTAATTGAAAGCCGGATTTGAAAAGCCAATCCTCTTTTCCCACCAGTACCTCGTTCGGTAAGCTGGACTGCTTGAAAGTGTAGTAGTTGATCTGGTTTTTCAAACGGATCAAACCATTTCTCCATTGGAAATGGTCATTGTAATAGGCCTCATAATCCTTAGGAAACGGATCAAGAAAACTTGGATCTAGCTCGGGTGCCTCCGCTAATTTCCGTTTCTCCTGCAAATCTGGAACCGGCAATAATCCAAATACACGATCCACCCAGTAGAAGAGGATCAGTACACCAAAAAGCGTCGGTAAAAGATGATGATATGTAGGCCAACTCCTCATCAGAATCTGAAATAAATGAACGGATTATAAGAATCATTGGCCAGTTCCATGGTGCACCAGAAAAATAATAGCACAAACAGAAAAGCTCGTCCTATCTGACCTATACTAAGTCGGCCCACCAGTTCGTCAAGACCGGATCGAATTCGGAAGCCAGTCATTGGAATCGAAAAGATGATCCCCAACAAAAGTGCTATCCGGAATTCCCAATCCAAATAAGTTGAGATATCCAATTGAAAATCACTTTGTGTTCCTAAGCCCAACAAGCGTCCGTAATAATCCATGGCATATCCCAAGGTCTCTGCCCTAAACACTACCCATGACAGACCAATTACCAGCAATAAATAGAGATGTTGAAGAAAGCTGGAAGATTTTTCCAACCAGCGCCCAAATCGCCCACGTTCAAGCAGCATAAATACCCCATGAAGAGCACCCCAAAAGACAAAGGTCCAACTGGCCCCGTGCCAAAAGCCCGTCAAAAGAAACACCACTATTAGATTCCGATAGGTCTGTGTATGGTTACCCCGACTGCCACCCAATGAGATATAGACATAATCCCTAAACCATTGCGACAAGGAGATATGCCATCTACGCCAAAACGCTCTAACAGAACGGGCGATGTAGGGGAAGTTAAAATTTTCGGGAATCACAAAACCGAACATTCGGCCGAGTCCGATCGCCATATCCGAATAGCCAGAAAAATCGAAGTATATCTGCAGGGCATACACCAAGACACCTAACCAAGCCAGCGGCCAGGATAAGCTCTCGGGATGCGCCGTAAAAATAGCGTCAGCCACCAAAGCAAAATTGTTAGCCAATAATACCTTCTTTGCTAAACCCACCACAAATCGTTCCAATCCGACGCTGATGTTCAACCAACCAACGGACCTTGGTCCCAATTGCCCTGCCAAATCTTGGTACCGTACAATCGGCCCTGCGATCAATTGTGGGAATAAGGCAATGTAAAGCCCCAAGCGCCCAAGATTTTTCTGCACCTGGGTTGTACCTCGATATACATCCACCAGATAAGAGATGCCCTGAAAAGTAAAAAAGGAGATCCCCAAGGGAAGTACAATTTTGGGTAGACCAATGGACTCTTCTCCCAGCCATTGCAGGCCGAGGTTGATTTGCCCCAAGAAGAAAAGGATATACTTAAAGAAAATTAAAAGTCCCAAATTCAACACCAAACCAAGCACTAGGATAGCCTTAGCTGATTCCTTTGGCTTAGTCCCAAGCCAACGGCCAATCCCATAGTTTAGTAGAATCGAAAGGACGAGAATTACCGTATAACTCACTCCTCCCCATGCATAAAACACCAAGCTAGCCAGCAGTAAAACGCCATTGTGCCAGGTCTTTGGCAACAGCAAGAGCGCCAACAAGAGGACAGGCAAAAATGAATACAGGAAGATGAGTGAACTAAACAGCATTCTCAAAAGAATTGAATCGCTAAGGTATAAAAATCGATGAAGTTGCAAGCCCTATCCTTTCCAAGGCAATAGATCACAATAGACTGCCGTTACTCTCATATATTGTGTTTCATAAGGCATCTCTTAACACCGGGCAGATTCAATTTCTGGTCAATGGACCATAGCCGCTGGAATCAAGTTGCTCGACACTTCCTATATTCACCACAGTTTAATCACTCCCTAGCAGAGCCAGTATAGGCTAGCTTGGGATTAGCCAATATTCAACCTAGATTAATTAACCCCTATAAATTCAAAGTACCATGAAAAACACACTGCTACTCCTCTTTTATTTGGTGCTATGTTTGTCCCTGTCCGCCCAGGATGTCAAGAAGGACTTTACCACCTCCTCCATCTCCATTTTTAAGAATGGGACTGCATTTTTTATCAAATCAGGCCAAATAGCACCTGCCGAAGGTGTGTATACCATGAAAAAGAATCTTCCTCCAGCATTATCTGGTACTTTCTGGATTACCTCTCCCAATAATCAGGTAGAATCAGTAAGTGGGTATGTGGATACATTGATGGTGGCTCAACAAACAGTTGCGCGCAGTATGTTCGAGCTACTGAATGCAAATTTAGGAAAGAGAGTACGTGTATTTCTAAGTGAGGATCAAGTCGTGGAAGGTATAGCCGAAGATATTGGGCAGAACGATCCTGCCAATGGTCAAGCCCAGGATCACCCACTGGTCAGTTTGAAATTGGGTAATAAGTGGATAAGCCTAGCAAAGAGTGATATTCGTAGAATAGAATTCTCTGAACAACCCGATCATATTCTGGAGTGGAATAAAAAGGAGATCAAGCCAGTGCTAGTAGTAGAGTTTAAGAACTCGGGACGAAAGCAACCTTTGAACATGATGTATTTAGCTCAGGGATTGAACTGGACTCCAACCTATCTTCTAGAGTTACTGGAGGATAAAAAGGCGCGTCTAAAACTCAGTGCAGAAGTGACCAACAATACGGAAGATATTGAGGGAACCGATGTAAACTTTGTGGTGGGTGTTCCTAATTTTAAACATGCCAATGCCTATTCCAGCCTAATCAATTTTTTCAGGGAAAATTTAAACTCCAGAGGTCTTCGCCCCCAAACCTTTTCCAACACCTTTCAAGGGCAAACCTATGCCCAGTATGATGACTTCCCAGCAGCAGATATTTCTATTTCGAGCACGACAAGCGGTCTGGAAGGCTCTTCAACTGAAGATCTATATTTCTACACATTGAAGGATATGAATCTTAGAAAAGGCGGAAGTGGTCAATATCCTGTCTTTGAGGCGGAAATTGAGATTGCCCATATATATGAGTGTAATCTCCCTCAAAATAATGAGCGCAAAAACTCCTACGCTTCTGAATATCTCTTCAACCCCTCCCCAAACAAAGTTTTCCATTCTGTACGTGTAAATAACAGCACTCCTTACCCTTTCACAACGGGGCCCATATTGGTGGTTAAGCAGGAACAAGAAACCAAACCCATTAGTCAGGATCAGCTGAATTACACCTCCATCAATGATCACTCCTTCGTCAAATTAACGGAGGCTCCAGATGTCAGAATCAAACAAGCCGAAAAAGCTACTGGCCGGGAGGAGCGTGTAAAGCGGGTGAAGCGCCAAAATGGGGAATTCTTTTATGACCTGATTACCGTGGAAGGTCAAATCATCGCCAAGAACAATAAAAGCAAGGATATTGACTTGAATATCCGTCGACCCATCATTGGTGAACTGAAGAAATCCAATGTCAAATGGCTAAAGGCAGAACGCGTGAATACCTCAGGTAGCCCCAATAACACCACAGATGTTTGTTGGGAAACTAGCATCAAGGCCGGTGAGGAATTAAAGATTAATTACTCGTATCAGGTCTACGTACTGAATTAGGCCAGGAAGGCGGAGGTTATGTGTTCGTAGAAAATATCAACACCGGCTTGGGAGACTAGCCCTCCCAAGCCGATGTTGGTGTTTTTCACCAACATCAATCCCCCGCAGAGCGAGGAATCCCCAGCCCTCTACCTGTCAAACCCTACTCTTCTTTTTCTTCGAAGGAGTCGGGGGATTCTTCATGACAAAGCGATGATCTTCCACCAAACGTAGGAGATCATGTGCACTTAATACACCTACTACCTTCTTCTCATCCGTCACTATCAGATGATTGATCTTGTGGTTGCGCATGATTCGAGCCGCAATATGTACGTCTGAATAGGCGGGGACGGTGTATACCTTCTTGGACATAACATGGCTGAGTGGTGTATTCTCCGAAAAGTCTTTTAGGATATCAGACGAAGTAATAATCCCTTCCAATTCCATTTCGCTATTGACCACCGGAATGGATTTTATTTTGTTCCTCGCCATAATGGATTGAGAATGCCCTACGGTTTTATGTGGCAGCGTAGTAATAACCGATTTTACCATTAAATCTTTTACCTTGATATTCATAAGCTTTACGGATTTATTCTTACCGAAAAGGTAGGGCAAATGATCACCATGCAAGTTGATGCAGATCACCAGATATTATGATTCTTGTCAATTCTTTTTGTCCAACAGTTGGGACCAATCACGCTGGAAAAGGGAATAATAGCAATGTCTGGAAGTTTGACGGAGTCTATTGATCCTGGCTCGATAATAACTGCACTAGCAGCTTAACCATTCTTGGGCATGTCTAGTCCTCTTTACCCTCCAAGTCAAGAAGCACCCACAACCAACTACAAACCAAACACTTAACAACATAGCTAATGCAAGTTTGGAACAAATAGACTAATCGTCTTTATGAGAAAAGCAACAAATAGCCTAATCCTAGAAAGAAAGTGACTAACAGCCATTATCACCAACCCATACATTTGGACTCAGGAAGCTTGCTCCTGGTTTGGGGTAGAATATTTATTCGTTCCAAGCTAATCTGGAGCAGCTGGAAGCCAGAATTTTACTAACTAATAATCATAAGCATGAATACCCTGAAATTACTGATAGGCACATGCTGCCTAATGACCATTCTATGCTCCTGCGACAAGGTCGCGGACGCTTCCGAGCAAGGTTCAGCACATGATCAAGAAATTGTTTTTAAGGAGGAGGTAGAACAAGCCTTGCTGAAGTGGACCCCAAAAAAAATTCGAAATGGTAAAGCCAAGAAGTTGAAGGCGAGTTTCTTTACAGAGCAGGATCTTACTGATCCCCGACTTGGGGTGGAAGGTGGTAATTGTGAAGACCAGAGCTATCCGTTTTTCAATGTGCAAAAGGGAGAAGGAAACGCCAATGTACTAGGAAAATTCAAAACGGAAATCACGTTCTGTGCCAAACCACCAGCAGAAGGAGATCTTACCGTAGACTACAAAGGTGGCCAGGGTACTTTCTACACGGAGGCCGGTCATGAACTGCATATAGAAATCCCAACAGGTGTGGTCAAATTGATATCTCCTCCCTCAGAATTTCAAGCCGCTTTTCAGGATCGCTTCATAATTACGGGGGGCACCGGCCCTTACAAAAGTGCAAGTGGAGTAGGGATGACCGATAGCTTCGTGAAATTTAAACCGGAAGGTGGTGATCGCACACAGCATACCTGGTATGCCTTCGTCATCCTTGATTAAGGGTCAGCGAACAGTAAGTTTGCTGGAAGGTTGGATCTTGTTGGTCATCTGGCCAACAAGGTTCAAAGCCCCTAAGCCCCACTGGCCTTCTTCTTCTTTAGAAAGATTCGTCCCCGGCTTCGCATGGGGAAGAATGGGTCTGGGCGCTTTTCTTGCCAGAATCCCTCTAAATTGCTATCCCAGATGCTTCGGTTAAATATGAGTTCATATTTTCGATCGTAAGGCGGTGTGGTTTCACGCCCTTCAGAAGGGAGATAAAACAGGTCCTCTAGATAGATGGATTGATCCCCATAGAGCTTCCCGGCAATATCCATCTCTATCACTTCGCTCGGTGATACGTAGACGAAGGATCTTCCTTTCAAGGTATTTTTCCCTGAACGTGCTAGGACTAGTTCGAACTTATAGGTTTGCTTTGAATTGAGGCCTCCGGTAGTGATTGTCCCCACCCAGCTACCTTCCAGGCTAACTTGAGAGAAGATTGGAGCGCAAATCATTGACCAGAATAAACAAGATAGAATTAGTTTCTGCATGCGTAGCTCGCGTTTTGATAGCTTTCAAACAATAGGAAATGCCTACTCAATGAGCGGCATTTTTCTGGTATAATTTTTCGACGGTGGATGAAGATAGGATTTCTGGTGCGAAATGCAGGAGGATTTTAACAGAAATATTACCGGAAGATTTATTCATGGCCACTACTTCCGCATTTCCTTCACATAGGCACGCAAATCTTCCATCTGCTGGTTGCTCATTTTCTCCATAGTATAGTTGGGCATGTAAGCTCGTTTGCCATTTAAGGGCGAAGTGCCGTAGCGCGCAACCTGATAAACGGAATAGCGCGTGTAGCGAGTAAAGTGTCGATCCAGATGCTTAAAGGAAAACTTGGAATCATCCAGCCGGTAGAAAGCGTAGCGCCCGTTCTCGTGGCAATGCAGGCAACTCAATTCATATATCAGTTTCCCATTTTCTACATTGCCCTCCAATTCATACCCAACTTTCCTGTCTTTGGGAGGAGTGACGAAGGTAGCTGGTGAACCCGCCAAGTAGCGACGCTTGATCAGGCGAATCACGCCTTCCTTGTCCCCGCTGCCTTGCAAGGCGTTCTCCACCTCCTGCCACTCTTGTTCACTGATAATGAGGTCCTCCATTTTCAATCCCAATTCCCAAAAATAGGCTAGAATGGATTCGATCTCCCAGGCGCGCAAGCTACGGCCTTGGGCACATTCCTCAGCACATAGTTGGATGGCTTCTCGAATATTATTTTGCGCGGCATTTACCAAGTCTCCGTACTTCTTTCGGTAATCACCATTGTAAAATTGTGTGCGGTTTATAGCTCCATATAAGCTCGTCCCTTGCAAAAAGGGAAGCCCCTGGTCTTTTACATACAACAACCTGGCTTGAGGATCGGAAACGGAAAGATCTGGATCTTCTTTTTCCAAGTTATGACAGGAAGTACACACAAAATGCTTGCTTTGCCTGGACGTCTTGAAGCCCCCGGGACCACGCCCGAAACCATGCTTAACCAACTCTTCTCCAGCTCGAGCGGAGACCCACTTCATGCTGGTATCTACGGGATGCGGCAAGGGCACATCACCAAGACGCATCAAAACCTCATTGACGGTTTTATCCTTGGTTAAATTCCAAGGAGAAACAAATTTCTCTCCTTCCTCATTTATTTCTGCCGTTGGCCATCTCCAAGCCATTAACATACAAAGGGTTAATGCAGAAAAGGTAAGTACAATAGCTTTCATAGATAGCGCAATAATTAGAGATTGAATAAGCGAGATATGGTAAATCCGAGTCTAAATTCCCCATCGCCCCAATTGGTAGTAGTATAAGGAATATAGTCTGTCTCCATTAAGCCAGTAGCATTCGTCAAGTTGATCTGGAAAACGTGTCCCCCCGTGTCGAACTCCAAACCGAAACCAATAGGAGTATAAAAGCCATTGGCGGTGGTACGGCGTTCTGAAAAAGGGAAAGTCACATCACCGATCACGGCCATCACCTTGGTGACCTGTATTCTGGTAGCCAAACCAAGGGAGAAAATTCCATTTTCATCTTCAAAGGGCACCAAATTTCTTTGGGTGAATCCCGGTTTCAATTGCAAGGAAAACTGATCGGAGAACTTTCGAGCAATCAGCAGCTCGGCATGAGTAGCCATACGATGAGCAAACTTGGGAAAACTCCGAATGATATCTGGGTTATCTTCAATCTTCTCGGCCGTGGATAGAGAAGCCATTCCTACTATAGCCATTGAAACAGGGACTTTATTATCTGCCGTTTGTTGCAGGAAACGAAGCTTAACCACACCATTTAATAATTGGCGTAGACCTGAGTTCCCATCTGGCATAGAACCTGCTCCCTTGGTACGATGCAGACCGATGGTAAGATTATTCGTCACCCCATAGTCTACCCCAATGAGTATATCACTTGCGTTTTCAAGGCCAAAGAAGGTTTTGTACCCACCATTATCCCCTGCCAGGTCGCCAAAACGGTGGCTGACCCGAAAATCTAGTTTTCGTTTAGCAAGTGTTTCTACAGATTGAGCATTGATTACTCGAGTGTCTTTGAAAGTCTGGTTGATCTTTTCCTGTGCAGATAAGAGACTACAGGTGATTAAGCAGACGACTAGGCTAAAAAATCGTTTTGCCATGGGGAATAAAGATTTATTCTTCGGGAAAGTTGTTGTCAAGCCAACAGCGAATCAGGTTAAGTTGTTCTTCGGTCAGACTAGATGGTCGATCCGACGGGCTGAAAGCAGGTGGCATACCTAGCGTCGGATCATCTCTAAGATTGATTACTCTATTGCGAAATTCTCCATTCTCTAGCGTAGGTAAGAGCCCTGCATAAGTCGTGTACGTACCAGGAGCCGTATCCAGGTGACAAGTACTGTAAGCACAGCTTTCGTCGATAATGGGTTTAATCAGGCTCACATAAGTAACATCCAAATTATCACAATCCCCCATCTGGGGTTCACCAAGGCTATCATTGGTACATGCAGCTAAAAAGAGGAATACGGTTAGGGGAAAAAATCTAGAAGCCATATTTGCTAAACTGGTTTCTTTCAAACTAAAGATCATAGTGTTCTTGAGCATGGCGCCAAAATTAGGGTTTTCGCTAGCCATTGTCAACATATTCGGGTTAACGTAAATATGAGTTTAATGTTTCCGAAGGTTTTCAGGAATAAAACTGACTTTTATCACCCTCCATTGGGCATGGAAAAACAGCCTTGAACAGATTATTGACCCAGCCTTTGATAAATCGGGAGTAGGGCCTAAACAATCCGGCACCTTGAATTGTATACCTTAAACGTGGATTTATGCGAATGATAATGTAATTTTGTTTACAATAAATCAAAATCAATAGTGATGTCTCGATATCCAGAAGAAATAACTGCCCCGATGGCAGAAGACTTGACGAGTGTAGGTTTCGAGAGCTTAAAATCAGCTCAAGAAGTAATTGATACACTTGAACAGAAGGAAGGCACTACACTAGTGGTAGTAAATTCTGTTTGTGGCTGCGCCGCGGCTATGGCCCGTCCAGGTGTGAAGATGGCCCTAGCATCCAGCGAAAAACATCCAGGGAAATTGACTACTGTTTTTGCAGGAGTTGATCTTGAAGCGACGGAAAAGGCAAGAGAATATATGCTTCCTTATCCTCCTTCTTCTCCATCAATTGCTTTGTTTAAAGATGGAAGCTTGGTTCATTTCATCGAGCGCCACCATATCGAAGGTAGACCTGCAGAGTTAATTGCTCAAAACCTGAAGATGGCTTTTGATCACTTCTGCTAGGAAAATCAATAGAAAATTCAATAGCCAGTAAGTATTGTCACTGCTGGCTATTGAATCCCCTGTTCAGACGCTCCCTCTAGGGAGCTAGCCTCTCAATTTTCCATTCCTCCCCCCTTCCTTCAGACTTCACATACACCAGCCTATCGTGTAAACGACTAGCACGGCCCTTCCAGAACTCAATCCGCCTGGGTTTCAAGATGTATCCTCCCCAATTATCGGGACGAGGCAATTTTTCTTGATCCGCATATTTTTGTTCCAGAGCCTTTACCTTTTCTTCCAACACTTCTCGCCCTGGTATAACAGTACTTTGGGGCGAGGCCACAGCCCCAATCTGGCTGCCCTTTGGACGTGACTGAAAATAAGCCTCAGATTCTGCTGCAGAAATCTTTTCTACAATTCCCTCTACTCGAACCTGGCGTTGCAGCTCTAGCCAGAGGAAGACCAATGCGGCCTTCGGATTAACAGCTAATTCCTGCCCTTTCTGGCTATTATAATTGGTATAAAATATGAACCCCTCTTCATTTAAGCCCTTCAATAGAACGACCCTGGCGGAAGGGAAACCATTTGGTTTGCATGTAGCCAGTGTCATAGCATTGGGTTCAGCTAACTTAGCCTGGAGAGCTTCTTGCATCCATTGCTCAAACAACTCTATTGGTTTCTCTGGTACATCCTTCAACTCTAAGGAAGCGGAAGAATACTCTTCTCTCAAGTGCTTTAAATCAATCAACATAGAAAATGCTTTAGAAAATTAGATGCTTCATATAGGCACATGCCTTTTCGCATTTACAACAACATAGGTAGGCAAAAGATGAGTTTTGGGCAAAAAAAAACCCCGACGAATCGGGGTTGAATAAAACAAACACTATGAACAACACTAAGTTCTTTATATATCGAATTGATAATGTCGGATAGTACATCTCAAAATGAAGAAGCAAATTCCTTTCAACACTCTTAAGAAAAGACTAACTTTAAGCTTAGGAACCGAATAGAAAGAAAGGTTGAAATAAGAACCTACGGAGGAAGACTCGTACATTGGGGAGAAAAAAAACCCCCGAATTTATCGGGGGAGAATAAAAACAAAAACTATGAACAAACACTCACCCAATTAGTTCTTTATTTCGAGATACAAAATGTCAATTTGTGAGACCAAGAAAGGCTAATAAATGATTGTATTGGGTTCAGGTATTTTGAATTTCCCTGCTTTGAAATCTCAAAGTAACAGAATATCACGCTTTGCTTTTGACTAAAAAAATCAAATTTGTGACACAGCAAAACCCACTCCCAGTAGTACATGCTTACACAAATAGTTGATTATCAGAAGTAGCCACTCTAAAAACAATTAATTCCCGCCTCTTTTCGTCACAGCCCACCAAAGTAGTTACTTTCACTTAAAAAAAGCTAATCCACTAATAACCAACAACTTACACTTTCCATAAATTCTAAAAAAAAATTAAAAAAAGCTGGACAAAATTGCCCAGCCTTTCTAAGCTATCCTATAAATTTATTTCCTAATGTATTTCTCCCATATAATCAGAGAGAATACAACCAATATTCTTCCTTACCCTACGGTTGGTTTAACCGCTGGAGTACGCTTCCCAGTAAAGATTCTAAGAAATAGGGCCTTCAATCGATACGCTAACCAGTACATGGAAGGTACTACAATCAATGTCAAGAATGTAGCAAAAATCAACCCATAGATCACGGTCCATGCCATCGGCCCCCACAATGCAGTATTATCACCTCCAATAAAGATGTGTGGATCTGACTCTGAGATAAGCGTAAAGAAATTGAAGTTGAATCCAATTGCCAATGGCACCAGACCAAGTACGGTTGTAATCGCTGTCAACAAGACAGGCCGCAGACGCGTCGCACCACCCTGGATAATCGCATCCTTTACATCAGATGGCTGAAGATCCATCATATTGTCAATCCCTAAGGACTCTCGGCGACGCTGAACCAGTAGATTAATATAATCTATCAGTACAATGGCATTATTCACCACTACCCCAGCCAGTGAGATAATTCCCACCCCGGAGAACACCAAGGAGAATGTCCCACCAAAGAAGACATAGCCTAGAAATACGCCAATGGTACTGAATACCACTGAAAGGATAATGATGAAAGGAGAGATAATACTATTGAACTGGGTTACCAGAATAATGAAGATCGAGAAAATGGCCACCAAGAAGGCCGAGGAAAGGTATTCTTGATCTTGAGCTTGTTGTTCCTGTTCTCCAGTAAACTCATAGGTAAACCCTTCTGGTAAGTCATAGCGGCTCATGAGGCCTCTCAATTCATCTACGATATTAATCGCATTGTAACCTTCCACCACATTAGAATAGATCGTCACCATTCTTTCCAAGTCTTTCCGCTTCACGGCAGAATAGGTACTGGTATATTGCATATTTGCCACAGCAGAAATCGGCACCTGTGCAATCTGCCCCGTCGCCATATCGCGGAAGGTGATCTTCTGATTCATTAGGTAATCGACATCATAGCGGTAATTTTCATCCAAACGGATGTAGATCGGATATTCATCTTCCCCTTGCTTAAACTGACTCACTTCCAGTCCGAAAACAGCAGTTCGTAAGGCATCCGCAATCGCAAAAGTGGACACACCATATCTCCGCGCAGCTTCGCGATCAACATTGATGATTAATTCTGGTTTCCCTAACTGCACATCTGACTTCAACTCCTCAATTCCGGGAATATTCTGATCATTGATATAAGCCATCACTTCTTGCGAGAGCGTCAGCAGTTTATCTAGATCATCTCCACGCACCTCCAAGTTAATCGGCTTACCGGTAGGAGGGCCATCAGCATTCTTATCCACGGAAATCTGCACACCTGGATACCCCTGCATGGCGTTACGAATCTCATCCATCACGGTAAAGGTGTTAATTCCACCTCGATCCTCCGTTTTAACAAACTGTACCGTTAGTCGTGCCTTATTCGGAGAAGCACCGGGCTCTGGTGGAGTATTGGGATCCGATGTATTTTCTCCTATCTGGGAAAGTACCGCTTCCACGATCTGATCATAAGGCTCAATTACTTCTTGCACTTTGTCCTCTAACTCTCGCATAAGCTTATTGGTCGCCTCAATATCTTTCCCCAATGGTAATTCAACAAAAGCATTCACATAGATCGGTTGCCCTCCAGCGAAGTATTCGATCTCTGGTCCGTATTTCGACCAAAGCATCAAGGAAAAAATCAGAAGCCCAAAGGTGCCGCCAAAGATTAAGGCTGGTATCCGCAGTGCCCAGTTCAAGAAAGCATTGTAACCACTCTCCAATAGGGGTAGCACCCTGTTCTGGAAGCCAAATGAAGCCGACCGCAGCACAAAGAAGTTCAAAGCTGAAAGTATGGCTACTAAGCCAAATAGGTTACGTACCCAGATCGTACCGGTCACCATTCCAATCACCGTCAAGAGCAGCATCATACCGATGAAGATCAACATGTTATTCCTTTTTCGCCTACGTACTAAAGGATCCTCCTCTCTTTCGTCGATCTTCATAAAGGTGCGGGTAAACACCGGGTTAATTACCAGTGCCACGAAGAGAGAAGAACTCAACACGATGATTAGGGTAATAGGGAAATACTTCATGAAAGAGCCCACTAGCCCTGGCCAAAATGCCAAGGGGATAAAGGCCGCCAAAGTTGTGGCTGTTGAAGCAATGATCGGTACCGCTACTTCTCCTGCCCCACGTTTAGCCGCAGTTACCGGATCGTAACCTTCCTGCATATAGCGATACACATTTTCCACCACTACAATGGCATTATCCACCAGTAATCCAAGGGCTAGAATCAGGGCAAATAACACTACAATATTTAGAGTCACTCCCGAGATACCTAGCCACATTATCCCCATCAACATCGACAAGGGGATGGCTAGCCCTACGAAAGTTGCATTTCGTAAACCCAAAAAGAATAGGAGCACGAGTACAACGAGGATTACCCCGGAGATAATACTATTTTCGAGGTTGTTTACCTCATTCCGCGTATAGACGGAAAGGTCATTAAACAGGCTTACTTTCAAGTCTTCCGGGAAAGTAGCTACGGCATCATCGACCACTTCTTTGATGCGGTCTGCTGTGGATAGCAGGTTCTCGCCCTTTCGCTTTATGATATCCAAGGAAATTACCGGCAATCCATCGGAACGTGCGATAGACGTACGCTCCTTATACCCAAAAGATACCTTGGCAATATCCCGTAAAAAAACAGGCTGACGATACTCACTTTTTACAATTACATTTTCTAGCTCGCTCACCCTCTGAAACTCTCCCTTTACTCGAATGGCCCTTCTAAAATCATCTGCTACGATCTCTCCACCGGACATCGTCAAGTTTTCCGTCTGAATTGCTTGTGCAATATCCGAAAAACTAACCTCCATGCTCTCCATCTTCAAAAGATCTACATCCACTTTCACCTCACGCTCCAGGTCACCCTTCATATCCACGTCATTCACCTGGTCTAGCGCTTCGAGTTTATCTTGGAGGTATTCAGCATATTCACGCAATTCATCATTGGAGTAATCACCAGAAACGTTTACGGTGACAATGGGCAGTTCGGAAAGATTCACCTCCATCACCAAAGGGTCTTGATCCAGGTCATTGGGCAAATCCGCCTTAGCCATATCTACCGCGTCTTTTACCTTATCCGTCGCCTCGTCAATATCTACCCCAGATTCAAATTCAACGGTAATCACCGAATAGTCCTGGATACTGGTTGAAAGGATATTCTTGAGGCCTTCCAAGCCCTGCAATTCCTTCTCAATCGGACGCGTTACCAGGTTCTCAATATCTGTGGCTGAGTTACCGAAA
>ENA-UENX01000079-UENX01000079.1-marine-metagenome-genome-assembly--contig:-NODE-79-length-48174-cov-144.133711_pt1 | contig 48174 bp, 39 predicted proteins | sample MGYA00237875_ERZ529327 | MGnify/ENA primary metagenome ERZ529327 (study PRJEB26372, sample SAMN05368347) | marine metagenome | biome: cultured habitat; feature: ocean water; material: water; isolation... | reverse complement strand
TCGGGTAGGGTAACTTACCTGGCTTAGTTTAACTCAACTGCTATACTATAATACTTCCGAAATAATATAATACCTCGAAACGGCAGTAAATTTAAACTTACTGCCGTTTCAACATTAGATATTGACTAATTTAGCGAAAGAAACTAACTCCTATTCAGCACCTTGAGGTACCAACTCTCGTTTTTCTTTTTCTTCACCCTTAGAAACTATAATCTGACCACTTTCCCCAACATCAACCACAGCAGTATCGCCCTCATTGATCTTGCCAGCCAGAATTTCCTCAGCCAAACTATCCTCAAGCAAACGCATAATTGCCCGACGCAAAGGTCTTGCCCCATAACTAGGATTATAACCTTCCTCAACCAACCGCTCCTGGAAACGATCAGTAATTTCTAACTTAATACCTTTCTCTGTCAACCTACTAAACACTTCTTTGAGCAGAATAACAGAAATTTCCTTAACTTCATCCTTAGTCAACTGACGGAACACAATAATCTCATCCAAACGGTTAAGAAACTCTGGACGGAAATACTGTTTCAACTCCTCATTCACTAAATTGCGAATTCGGTTATACTGAGCATCAGCCTCATTTTCTGAGAACTCAAAACCAAGACCACCGCCACCTTTCTCAATGACCTTAGAACCGATATTAGAAGTCATAATAATCAAGGTATTCTTAAAATCAACAGTCCTACCCTTCGCATCAGTCAGGCGACCATCTTCCAAAATTTGCAACAGCATATTGAATACATCAGGGTGTGCCTTTTCAATTTCATCAAATAGCACCACAGTATAAGGGCGACGACGAACTGCCTCAGTTAACTGACCACCCTCATTATAACCCACATAACCAGGAGGAGAACCAATCAACTTAGAAACAGTATGACGTTCCATATATTCCGACATATCCAAACGGATCATCGCTTCCTCAGAACCAAAGAAATATGCAGCTAACGCCTTAGTCAGTTCTGTCTTACCAACCCCAGTCGGTCCAGAGAAAACAAAACTAGCAATAGGTCGGTTAGGGTTTTTCAATCCCACTCTTGCCCGACGAATAGCACGAGACACTGCCTTGACAGCTTCCTCCTGACCAATCAAACGTTGGTGTAGAGTATCCTCCATGTGCAGAAGTTTCTCAGATTCAGACTCAGTTAACTTATTCACCGGAACACCAGTCCAACTTGCCACAATATGAGCAATATCCTCCTCAGTCACCATTGGAGAATCATCTTCATTAGTAGAGTCGAGCTTTTTATTTTGAGCAAGAGAACGAATTTCAGATTTGATTTCCATTTCCCGGTCACGCAACTCTCCCGCCTTATCAAAATCCTGAGAACGAACCGCCTCATCCTTTTCTTTCAGAATGCTACGCAACTCCTTATCCAGTTCCTTCGCTGCAGGAGGTAGTTGAGAATTAATCAAACGGACACGAGAACCAGCTTCATCTATCAGGTCAATAGCTTTATCCGGCAAATAGCGATCGCTAATATAACGGTCTGATAACTTAGCAGCAGCTTCCAAAGCAGTATCCAAAATTTTTAATTTATGATGCTGTTCGTAACGTTCTCTTAAACCATATAAGATCTCAATAGTTTCATCAACAGAAGGTTCGCCCACCATTACTGGTTGAAAACGACGTTCCAGAGCTGCATCCCTTTCAATATGTTTCCGATACTCATCGAGGGTCGTTGCCCCTATGCACTGTAACTCCCCACGAGCCAAAGCAGGCTTCAAAATATTCGCAGCATCAATGGCCCCTTCCGCAGCACCAGCTCCAATCAGAGTATGGACCTCATCAATAACTAGGATGACATTACCCGCAGAGCGAATTTCATCCATAATTTTCTTCAGACGTTCCTCAAACTCACCCCGGTATTTAGTACCAGCAACCAATAGACCAATATCTAGAGTAACCACCCGCTTTTCTTCCAGAATATCCGGTATATCATTATTAGCAATGCGTTGTGCCAAACCCTCAGCGATCGCCGTTTTTCCCACACCAGGTTCCCCAATCAAAACTGGATTATTCTTAGTTCTACGACCTAAAATTTGAATTACTCGTTCTATTTCTGTTTGCCTTCCCACCACTGGGTCTAATTTACCTTCAGATGCCATTTGAGTCAGATTTGAACCAAACTCATCAAGAGTAGGAGTTTTTGTGCGTCCACCCCCACCACCAGCAGTAACTTCTGCTGTTTCACCTAACATTCTAATCACCTGAGTCCGGACTTTAGTGAGGTCTACTCCTAAATTTTCTAGAACTCTTGCAGCTACTCCTTCTCCTTCTCGAATTAAACCCAATAGTAGATGCTCTGTGCCAATATAGTTATGCCCTAATTGCCGTGCTTCTTCCAAAGATAGCTCTAAAACCCTTTTAGCTCTGGGAGTAAATGGGATTTCTACTGCCACAAATCCCGAACCACGGCCAATTATCTTTTCTACTTCAATTCGAGCATCTTTGAGATTAACACCCATAGATTTGAGAACTTTAGCTGCTACCCCTGTTCCCTCTCCAATGAGACCCAGGAGGATTTGTTCTGTCCCTACAAAGTTATGTCCCAAGCGACGAGCCTCTTCTTGGGCCAGCATTATCACTTTGATTGCTTTTTCCGTGAAGCGTTCAAACATAATTAGTTCCTATCTCTTAAATTGCTCTTAAGCTTATTCTAGCGTGACATTGTATACCAAGGCTGTTTTTCACTTCTCGTTATTTAGACTAGAAATACTTATCAAAATGTAAATTTATTTTGCGATAGTAATCTTGCCAGTAATATAACAAAGTTCTAAGTGAATAACATTTTCTACCAAGCTACTCAAAAACAAAATAGTCTTATGAGTTTATTTGGAGCTGTTATCTAGACAGTTTAACTCAAGAAACAAAAAATTCAGGTAGGGGAATCTCCTATCTGACCCTCTTACTCCTTTGCTTTCTTCTATCTACCATTAATAGTATTAAAAGTTACTTTTTTGTAAGCTAACTATGTAGTTTTGGTTTCTCAATTATAGCTCAAGTTTTTACAATAGCTGATGATCAAACCATCTATTTATTTTAAGAAATTATAAAATTTTCTCATTCAACATCATTTATTTCAAGCAATCAATCAAACATTATTTGTAACAAAATAGAAGTCCTCAGCCTGATTATATAGAAGATATGCAACATAAATAATAGTTTCAAAATTTTGATCTATAACTTTAATTTTTGACAAATCTAAAGCAGATTAACATATAACTAACTTGGGATACTAGTAACAAACTATGTTAAAAATTTTAATCTACTATAAATTTATAAATTAATCGTCTATCGCCTACTGGGTTGCATAAATATGAGATGATTTTAATAGTTTTGTACGCCTTGGTTGCACAAAGAGAGTAAATATAGTTGTAGAAAATAAAAATAGATTAACTAGAGCAGGTTTTAATTATTTAACTTATGTGACGGAAAATAGGTTTCAGGCAAAACTACTAAAAATTAACATCTGAATGAGTGCCTCAGGTTAGTTATTAACTCTTTAAATACTGTTTAAATAAAAAATCAAATGCCACAAGAACAAAAACACTAGATTCAACCAAAGAATAAAAATTATCAATAAATTTATTGCACTTGTTTTGCTTCTCAAAACTTATGCAATTGCAGAGTTTATATTTGTCGGCCATCATTTTTTTGATATTCAAAAACTATCACCATTTCAAAACCTTTCTGAATCTCCTGAACAATAGTGATGATTATAAAAGTTTACCTACTTAAGTAGCGCCACTGGTAATTAAGGAGGTATTAAAAGTCTTAAAATCTGATTTTTCAGTATAAAAAAAATACCAAAAAATCCGGAAAAGTTTTGAGGCCAGCCTCAGTTATCAGAATACAAACATAAGAAAAAAGGTAAAAATTTAGTCAATTATAATTATCAAGCTTTTTCTCGGATTTTCTTACTTTGCTGATATTGATTTGATCAATACTTTTAGATTAAATCTGAAAATTTCTACTAATTTAACTAAAATAAATGAAGTCAGAATAATCCAATCGAGTTATGGTAAATATTATGTCGTTAAAAAAGTTTTAAAAAAGAACCTAAACAAATTAAGTTAGATAGTAAATTTACAGCCATTGATATAGGATTAAATAATCCTCGTAACTGTTGCTCTTTTTGACCTCAACTTGAGACCGTTTATTTTTTTGTAGTAGATATCTATTTTATTGTAACTAAACATACAGCATATTTCGGGCAAATGATGTATGTAGTAAATAGTAAAAAATTATTTAGTGTCAGCACCTTCGCTCCGTAACCGTACCTGATAACAACGGAAAGCTCTGGATAATAAACTTCAAGCTAAATTAATCACATTTTTACCTGAAAACAAATCTACCTCATTAAATCTAAAGGCTTTAACGCTTAAGATCAATAACTTTATGGACTATTACATCCACATAGCTAGTAGATTTATTGTCAATAACTATTAGAGCTTAGTGTCAATCATTTCAGTAATAGTTAGATAGTCTTATCCTGTCTATTAATCTAGAGAGCTCAGTAGTTTGACTCTTAATTTTTAATTTTTAATTTTTATTAGTTTTACAGTATCGTATTGGACATTAAATTAGACATTAAATTATATACACAAGGTATGAATAGTAAAACCCTTATATTAAAATTATCTTACCCGTTAAAAGTATACCTAACGGGCACCGATAAGTGCTATCGTTAATGCCTAATCAATTCATAACCATTAATACGATCAACAACTTTTCTATACCATTCAGACAAAGTTTGCTCAAACTCTGGTTCATGCAAATGACTAAGCCAGAGAATTAGAGCATCTTCTCCAGTATGTTGATAATATCCTCGACGACGGCCTACATATTGAAAACCAAATTTATAATATAAAGACAATGCTGAAACATTTGAAGCAGCGACTTCTAATGTAGCTCTCTCTAACCCTCTTTCCCATGCAGACCTCATTAAAGTGTATAGTAGGAGTTGACCAAAACCCAAAGATTGGTATTGGGGATGAATTCCTAAAATAGTAATGTGTGCTTCCTCTAAGATAGCCCACAAACAACATACACCAATTATAGATTGATGACTATAGTTAATCTGTAATTGAAAGTTAGAGGATTTAAACATAACTTCCTCATTTCTATCTTTAGTATGATGATTAATCACTAAAATCAGCAGATCGCTATTGGGACTTTCTAGTTCTCGCTGATAAGCTTGAGCACTCCAGAGTCCGCCAAAGCAAAGTCTATCTAATTCAATCACACTAGAAATATGCTTTGGACTCATTTTTTCAACAGTAATAATTGCCATACTTACGATAGTCTTAATTTTAGATAAAAAATTAATCAAGAATTGACAAAGTATAATAAATTGTATTTATTATATAGGCCACTAAAGTATAAATTTTTATAGCACTTATGGTATCAATCCAATCTGTAGAAGTAAACTCTGGACTTCAGTATTTGCCAAAATCAACAGACTCTGTTGGACAAAGTTCGCCCAATCAAGAACTTTTACCACTTACTGCTAAAGTCAACAACTTAGACCATTTAGAAATTGGAGGTTGGGATATCCCAGCATTAGTAGAAAAATTTGGCTCACCTCTATATATTATAGACGAATATACTCTCCGAACAGCTTGTCGCCAATATAGAGATGGACTTCAAAAGTACTATCCTGGAGAATCTTTAGTACTTTATGCTTCCAAAGCTTGGAGTAGTCTAGCAGTATGTGCCTTATGTGCCTCTGAAGGCTTAGGTATAGATGTTGTATCTGGAGGAGAACTATATACAGCTATAGAAGCAGGTGTTAATCCTGACAAAATATATTTTCATGGCAATAATAAATCTCTGGCAGAATTAACTTTTGCCATTGAAACAGATTGTATAATTGTTGTAGATAACTGGCTAGAATTAGAAACATTAGCAGGTTTAAAGAAGCAACAAAAAGATCAGGTACAAAATCCGACAAAAATAATGGTAAGATTTACACCTGGTATTGAATGCCATACCCACGAATATATTCGTACAGGTCATCTAGATAGCAAGTTTGGATTTGATCCAGGTCAACTAAATGATGTTTTTGCCTTCATAAGTAAAGAAGAATTACTACTACTTATTGGTGTTCATGCTCATATAGGTTCTCAGATTTTTGAAGTTCAACCTCATCAAGATTTAGTGACTGTTATGGTAGATACAATGACAACTGCCATGTCACATAACTTGCCAATCAAAGAAATTAATATTGGTGGTGGTTTAGGAATCCGTTATACTGAAACAGATGACCCCCCTAGTATTGAAACTTGGGTTCATAAGGTAAGCACAGCAATGGTAGATGTTTGTAAAGCTAGACAGTTACCACTTCCTAAACTATTATGTGAACCGGGACGCTCAATAATTGGGCCTGCCTGTATAACAGCTTATACTATAGGGTCTCAAAAAGAAATTCCTGAAATTAGAACTTATATATCTGTAGATGGGGGAATGTCAGATAATCCTCGACCAATTACTTATCAATCAGTTTATCGAGCAATTGTAGCTAATAGATTATCTAAGCCAAGCACAGAAGTAGTTACTATTGCTGGTAAACATTGTGAGTCTGGTGATATTTTGATCAAGAATGCTACCTTACCAGTAACTCAACCAGGAGATTGTTTTGTAGTTATGGCTACAGGTGCTTACAATTATAGTATGGCTTCTAACTATAATCGTTTGCCACGCCCAGCAGCAGTTTTGGTTGCTGAAAAGGAGGTTAATATAATTTTACAGAGGGAAACTTATCAAGATTTACTTAGTAAAGATACTTTACCAGAACGAATAGCAACACTTCCAAAGTTAACAACATGACAATTAAAAATTACCTCTTCTTTTAAAGAATAGTATTAACTAAAATAAAATTTGTCTTAATTTTAGCCTTTAGGATAGTTTTTCTTAATAAAAAAGCTAGATAGCTGAAAAACTGGGTTAAAATTTTTATCTTTCTTGGCTAACTTTTTAGTTGATTGTTTTTCATAGATAAGTTCTTTTAAATGTTAGTTAAAAAGTCAAATTATGACTCCCTAGATTGAAGTATTGTATCTATCCCACAACGGGATAAAAATCAACGCCATAATTTATTTGGTTAAGTCTGTTTTTGCAAGGCTTTCTGGGGGAATGCTGGAAATTACACGTCCAGGGTTTGGAATGACAGTAACCGCAAAAGAATAAATGGGCATCTTGTGGACGAAACTTCAAACCAACAGACCTCATGAAAGTAGACCACAGAAAACAAAGGTTTGAGGGTGGTGACAACACATACAAGAATAAATAGCTGTTCTAGCAAAATTGCCACGACTGTAAAACTGTATCAGGTAATAAGGCATATCTGAAATGTAAGCCATGGAACCTACGGGAAAATTATATATGGGTTGATGGTATGTTAACTCACCAAATTAGGATGTACCCATGATCAGGAATGTCTAGGAAAGGAGTCAGGATGAGGTAGAAAGTCTCACGTCCAATAAAAACGAGTTGGGTTAGGGTAACTTACCCAACTTATGTTAATACCTTCACGGACAAACTGTGCTGATTTACTTACCATCTACTGGATTTAAAGTAGTTAAACATAAAGTCACTAACTACCCTAAAATTGGAAAACTAAAAATAGTTTTAGCATTAGCTAAGTATAGGTTTCGGAATTTAAATTTTTGCTACGGTAGTGACATTGCATAAGAGTGTTCGTACATAGTCAAAAAATTAAAGCACCATTACCATTAAAGAAACGAATTAAGAAGTAGCCTTTTTTAGAGAATCTATAAAGAACGAAAGTTAAGTAAGTCTTTATCTAAAAAACTATCCCAGCATTTAAGAAGTCAGGCAGCAATAAAAGTTAGTGTACCAATAATGTAGCGAACTTTAAAAAAACTCAATATAAGTAGAAAAAAAGTATTTTGGCTTTGGAATATGAGAGAAAATATATTAATAAAAAACCTATGAGTCTCGAAAATTGTTAGATTTAATAGATATACATAATAAGCGTATTTGTTTATAAATATGAGGTTAATTTAGTTATAAATCCTATTGATCGGAGTGTAAAAATAAGAGAGAGAGTAGTCACATATTTTCCAATTTTCTAGGTATTTATACAACTTTTTTGTAGCCTTAATTCTAGATAATTTAATGTCATGAATTACGGTAATTTGCAGTACAATCAAAAAAATATTTAAGTATATATTAAACCTATTTTAGTACATCAATAATGAAATTTGTACCTTTTTACTAAATATCTTTAACAAGGTTTTGCTCCGAATACCCCGGAGCACATTTTGTACAATTTATTCACTATTCTGCTGTAGTTTTTTTAGTATTAATTGTCATTAAATCTTCTCAAAATTCTATCAAATTATAATCAGTAGCTCTATATCCAAATATTGCTCATCTTTTTTCCTGCTTTTGCTAATGTAAATAGGGTTAGCATATCTATTGTCTAATGGGATGAGAGTTGTTCTACGGAAAAATAAAAGTACAGAGGCAGGGAAACACAGATAAATAGCAAGGTGACTAGGTCCACTGTACTAAGAATTGTCCCCTGATTTTTCGGTCTAGGTATGCCCACTCATCCGATCTATCCATGAGCTTGAGTAACCTTACTTGTTGTACTTTGATAAATTCAAAATTTGCCTTAGGCATAATTTTTGTCAATGCTTTGAGAGTTAATCAGCAAGCTCCAAATACTTAGTAAATTTCATTATATTTTCAGTCTTGCCGCTTCTTTTCAAGGCCAATAAATTCTTGGGTTGAATAGTCTAAGGCACCAAAAAAGGCAATGGTAATTCGTCTTACTTATTTCCTGCCAATAGTATAAGTTTAGGTCGTTAACAAAAGTATGACCGATGGAGTATATTTGTGCCAGTAAAACATCAAGGGACATCGGAGTTTTGTCTGACAAGAACTCTCCCCGTGCCTAATAGGCATGAGGATGTTATTTTTTTTTTACTAATCAAACCCTGTGATGCTTTCTATAGCTTTGGAATTAATCGTATTCCCACAAAAATGATATAATTGCACTAATAAAGCAAAGGTAAATAAATTTCTGATGTCTGTGGTGGGCAACCATCTACCTTCCTATTAAGGTATATATAACCAATATAAACAGTTCTATTTATTGACCCATAAGTCTGCTAATTATTCTTAATCAATGATCGTTAATTAGGAATTAGTTTATTAGAAAGGATATCATACCATTAGAACATTTCATGCTTACGCAAAATGTTCGGTTGAAATATCTTCCTTTTTGCTAGTATCCTACCAATGTAAAAAAAAATAAATTAAACGGTAATGACCTAGGCTTGATGAAGTCCTTATTCCGAAATAGTATCGATATGAAGTCCTTATTGCTACATAGTATCGATATTGGACTGGTTCTCGCTCTGATATATATGGTGTTGGTCATCATAGGGGAACGTCGTGCATTATGGATGGTAAGAGGTTTTATTGTCTTAATGTTAGCTTCGGCTCTAAGTCATTTGGCTGATCTAAAACTATTAAGTTTTGCTCTTCAAAATTTAGTTATTGGCTCTGCTGTGTCAATGGCAGTCATATTACAATCAGAATTTCGTAGGTTTCTCGAACAGTTGGGACAGGGAGAAATTATCCAAATGTTTGGACATAATCGCCGAGTTCTCCCTGAATCAAATAATATTATTGATGAGATAGTAGAATCTATCAAACAACTGTCCCAAAACCGGATAGGTGCATTGTTAATTATAGAAACAAATGGACTGATAGATGAAAGAGATTTTTCTGTACCTGGTGTAAAATTAAATGCTGAACTTTCTAAGGAGCTATTACAAACTATATTTCAGCCAAAAACTTTATTACACGATGGGGCCGTCTTAATTAGAGAACACAAAATTATATCAGCAGGTGTAATTCTACCTTTGTCTGAGAAAATAGCCTCAAGGCAATTAGGGACTCGTCATAGAGCAGCTATGGGAATTACTGAACAAGTGGAAAAATGTCTCTGTATAGTTGTCTCTGAAGAAACCGGTTCTATCTCTCTAGCTGAAAAAGGAATTTTGAATCGACCCTTAACAAGTAATAGACTAAAAGAGTTATTAGAGGAACGTCTATTTCTATCAGGTAGTGAAAAAAGTACAAAATCACTTCCTTTAGTTAATATTGGACGTCAAATAGGATCAAAAGGATCACAATTAATTTCATGGGTACTTCATCAAAGTCCATCAGGTCCTCGAAAGAAAAGATGAATCAAGGAACTTGCTTACAAGATTTACCTGTCGATCTGGAACCAGAAAGGTTACCTCATCATGTGGCTGTGATTATGGATGGTAATGGTCGTTGGGCTCAAAGTCGTGGTTTACCTCGAATTATGGGCCATAGAAAGGGAGTGGAAACACTTAAGGACTTACTGCGATGTTGTAGAGATTGGGGTCTAGAAGCTTTAACAGCTTACGCTTTTTCTAGTGAAAATTGGGGAAGACCACTAGAAGAAGTGAATTTTCTGATGACTTTGTTTGAAAAAGTTTTGCGCCAAGAACTGCAAGAGATAGTCGCAGAAGATGTTCAAATTAGATTTGTGGGTAATTTAAGTTCTTTGCCTGTATCTTTACAAGCTGAGATTAAACACTCAATGGAGATGACTCGGCCAAATCAGGGAATTAAATTTACTGTCGCTACTAATTATGGAGGACGCCAGGAAATTGTACACGCTTGTAAGGCGATCGGCACCCAAATACAAAAAGGTTTGCTTAAGCCAGAAGAAATTAATGAAGGACTTTTTGAAAAATACCTTTATACTGCTGGTATTTCTCACCCAGATTTATTAATTCGTACTAGTGGGGAAATGCGTATTAGTAATTTTTTACTATGGCAAATGGCTTATTCAGAAATTTATGTCACTCAGACACTTTGGCCTGACTTTAATCGTTATGAATTTCATCGGGCTTTGTGTGCTTATCAGAAGCGTGAACGTAGATTTGGTAAAATTTAATTAACTCTAGTCCAACTAGGGGCCGGAAAAAATAGCTTCTTCAATATCCCGGCGACTTAAGGAATATGTAAAAGAGCGTTGAATATCACTACCATCAACACCTGCATTTACATAACGTATAGTCAGTTGATCGATATCAAGTAATAATTCTGCTTGCCAGTTAGGTTTTTCAACCCACCAACAGTGAAGTTTTTCAGGATTTTGTTGACAACCATTTTCTTGAAGCCATTCCTCAATTTTTGGTAGAGGATGGTTATATAAGGGAGTATCTGGGCTGGGTAAGTTCATTTATTTGTGTTCTTACAAGGAAAAATTAGGTTAAATGCCTCTCATTTTCAGGCAGGGTCTACTTATTTATTTTCACTAGAGCAAAATCTTATACTATAAAAATTCTTGATCTTGCTAAAGTTATTACACTTGAAATACTCCTGACGCTACTCTTAGGAGACAGGGAGGGATTCTCACTTCATTGCTGTTAGAGGCTTTCTGTTTCATAGCACCCGCCTTCCCAGATTTACTCTCTTCAGATATAAAGACCGTGGCCTAGAATGATACGGCGAGTCCCGCAGCCAAAGCCAAAATGTTTAAAATGCGCATTTATGTCCCTGTCATGGTGACTACTACATTTAGGAGAATCTTGCTCTCTAATATTTAGAGGTAATTTTTCTACTACATAACCACAACTAGAACAACTCTTTAGAAGTGAGGAAATATCTATCATTTTTTATTATAGCAGTCGAAGTATAGGTTAAGACATTAATTTCGGTTATATTCGCAAATCCGGAATAGAGAGAGCGTCCTAAGCTTTTGTTCAATTGCTATAATTCCCGTCCATACCACTCAGCTTTGTACTTTAATTGCCTGGCTATTTATCCCCAGTTAGCATTACTTATAGCTCTTGCTAATAAGTGATTCTTGACCATGTTTTTTATTTGCTAAATCCTCAGCTACAATAGCTTAGTTTTCTCTTATTAATTGAGTAGTTAGCTTGTGAGTATAGTCTAGTCTGGAATCTTTAATTAAGGCGTGTATCCTAGCTACTTTGAGTCGAGTTTTATGATAATTATTAAACCCTTTAGTTTTTTTGCTCAGATACTTCTGAGTTAATCTCAGTTTGTTGTGTAACTTCTGAAGATTCTTTGGGTTGGCCACTTTTTCTCCATCGCTGGTAGTTAGTAAGCTAGTAATACCCAAGTCAATGCCCACTTGTTTCTTAGTCGGATTGAGTCTCAAATTTATAGTATTAAAAATTTCTTAAAGATACAGACTATCTACCCCTAAAATCAAGTTTTACAGTTATTGCACTAGGCATACAACCTACTGGTAGTTGTCTACTCGATCTAATAGGTAATAGTTCTGCACATTTAGCTAGATATACTTGAGTATCTTTACACTTGAATGCTGCCTTCGCAAACCAGAACTTCGACCATTAGGCTTTTTCTTGAAATTAGGATATTTAGTCTGTCCCCCAAAAAAAGTTGGTGAAAGTAGCTTGTAAATGTCTTAAGCCTTGCTGGAGTGGTATAATAATTACTTTAGTCAAAAAATCTAAATATTCCTGCTTTTTCCAGTTCTTCAGCATAGATAAGTTTTGTTTGTAGCCCACTTTTTTCTTGGTGTTCATACCAAATTTAAGTCCTGGAAGCTAAGGCTTTGTTGTAGATGTAACAAAGCATACTAACAGTGCTGAGGAGTTGGATAAAATCTAAATTTGTGTACGCTTTTTCAAGCGTCTACTACCTACTTTTTAACTTCTATATTAGAACAGATTATTGGTCAAGCTACAAGAATGATTGGCAGACATGGACACTCCCCTACGGGAGAGCACGAGTCTTCTGCCAACATTTAGATAAATTATGGTATTGGGCTACAAATATTCTCTGACCAAAAATGTGGGAATAATAAACTTCGGTATTTCAAGTTCTGGTTTTATCTGGAGGTATTAAGTAACTGAAAAAGTAATTGTAACTATTGGTAAGCTAAAGATCTAGCGGGCAATATCCTAAACTACAAAAGTTTGACTAATAAGAGTTTTGTACATATAATTTTGGGTTTGCTGCTCTAACTTAAATGACTATTAAATATACAATTAATTTTGGTTAACTCAATTAAATTCCTGGTAGATTAATGGATTGAATAGTTAATTCAGGACGCATGAGGCCAATAATAATAGCTATTATCAAACAACCAAACAGAGTTATTCCCATAATTAATAGGGCAAATAGTTCACCTGGAGATAATGGTCTGTCTGTACTGTCTATGTAGCTAGATAAATTTTTCCATTTTGAATTAGATACAAAGTCAGTATTGAAGTTAATTTTTTGCTCAAAATCATTTATATATAAGTGCTTAATCTTTTTATCGTATTCTAATCTTCTGTTTGAGTCTACTAAAGTAGCATAAGCTTCATTAATTTCCTGAAATTTAGCAGTGGCGAGTAATTGTGGCATATCTGTAGTATCTGGATGATAGTGCTTACTCAATTCCCGATACGCCCTTCTAATTTCTTGATTAGATGCTTTGGGATGAAGTCCAAGTAAAGAATAATAACTTACACCCAAATTAGTGTATTTTGACATTCTTCAAATTCTTGATATCTATTTCCTATTCAATTCATTTTTACCAATAGCTATCTAGCTATTCACTGGTTTATTTTAAGATTACACCAATTGTAATTATTTACTATTGATATTGAGAATATCCAAAGATTGTCTTTGAAGTTAGGTTAATTTCTCACAAGTTTGGATAATTTACTATATTTTTATTCTCAAATAATGAAAATCAAGTTTTTGTTTAATTAATAAATACTAATAGTATCAATAAATACTAATAATATTTGTACTATTAAATTATAAATTAGAGAATATAAAACTTGAGAAAAAATTAAGTTTCAATCATTCCATTCACCTCTTGGAGGGATAGGAGGGTTTCTCTGAAGGGTTAAAGCTAATTCATCTTCGGGAATACCTCCTCTTAACCACTGACGAAGAGCACTTTCAATTACTTTACTGGGATCATTTGTCAAATGCTGAACTTGGTCTAGTAACCTAGAATCTATATGTATAGATAATTCCACTTTTTCAGTTGACTTTCGCTGATTAATTTTAGACTCATTTATCCCCATGTTAAATAATCCTAAATTGATTTATTAATATACAATAACTAATTTAACAATGTTACTCAGAAATAATATAATTCTGTATACATAACAATCTAATCAAGTGGTTGTGAAAATTCAAAAATCTAGAAATAAACTCCGAACTTCTTACCCACTATTACCTTAATTCTTATTCTCTTTTTGCCAAAAGTAGCAAGGCTATATTTTGGACAATGTCAATATAGAATTACTATTACTATAGTTTTTTATTATAAATTATAGCATCTTATAAACAATGTTTAGTCATACTACATTATTACTTATTTGTCAAGCCTATAATTAAAATCTCAGTAAATTATGTTTACCGAAGTCTGGCTTGAGGACAAGGTATTTCTTGCGATAGCTTAATATTTCTATGCTAATGTGAGAATAGAGTTAAGTTAGTTTTAATTTATGTGGTAATTCTCAATAATCAGTACAAGTTGATATCTAAATCTTAAGTCTATTGAGTAAGGATTTACCATTATACATGGCTAGATATTTGTCATTTTATTTTAAGAAACTGATGAGATGGGTTATTTTCTTTTTCTCTTTTTCAAGGCTAATCTGATTCAATGTCAATTCTATTAATGGTGAGGTTCTTTGGTGGGTTGACATTTTACATTTAACATACTTTCCTAATTATACTACTTTTTATGTGGCAAGTGGGGAAAGTTGACTTTAGTTTTACCTTTGCTTCTAGGTCCATTTTTTTTCGGATGGTCAACCTACAAGTAATTATTTAAAAGTTATTATAGCATATGTATTAAAAAAAAACAATTAAAAAGTCGGCTTCTGATGGGCAAGGCTTTAAATCTAATTTTTCGTTAAAGTGAAGAGTATAAAGTACCGTCGGGCAGACGGGAAAAAAGGTCACCGAAGGTAAAGAGATCGGGGTGGGGGTTGATATTCCTGCTTGGCTCTCCCTGTGAAGAGAGAATCCCCAACGGCTTAGGGCGAGGGGTATGTCGACGAAAGTATCACATTATAAAAAAAAAATATGACAAAAGTTCCTGTATCTCATATTCGTAATTTTTCCATTATTGCTCATATAGACCACGGAAAATCAACTTTAGCAGATCGCTTACTACAAGCAACCGGTACGGTGGCAGACCGTGAAATGAAAGAGCAATTCTTAGACACGATGGATTTAGAAAGGGAGCGTGGCATTACAATTAAACTCCAGGCTGCCCGAATGAATTACCATGCTAAAGATGGGGAAGAATATGTTTTAAATCTTATTGATACACCTGGTCATGTAGATTTTTCTTATGAAGTATCCCGTTCTTTAGCGGCTTGTGAAGGTGCTTTGTTGGTGGTAGATGCTTCCCAAGGGGTAGAGGCTCAGACTTTAGCTAATGTATATTTGGCTTTGGAGCATGATTTAGAAATTATCCCGGTTTTAAATAAGATAGATTTGCCAGGGGCAGAACCAGAACGGGTAAAAGAGGAAATAGAGGAAATAATTGGTTTAGACTGTTCGGGTGCAATTTTAGCTTCTGCTAAAGAAGGAATAGGAATTCCGGAAATTTTAGAGTCCATTGTTCAGTTAGTACCACCACCACAAGATACTATAGGTGAAAAATTACGGGCCCTGATATTTGATAGTTATTATGACTCCTATAGAGGGGTAATTGTATATTTCCGGGTTATGGATGGGACTATTGCTAAGGGCGATCGCGTCCGACTTATGGCTTCTAAAAAGGAATATGAGATAGATGATCTAGGAGTTTTGTCTCCAACTCAACAACCAGTACAGGAGCTTCATGCAGGAGAGGTTGGTTATTTCTCGGCGGCTATTAAGGCGGTGGAAGATGCAAGGGTGGGAGATACGATTACTTTGGCCAAAAAACAGGCTCAGGATCCTCTGCCAGGTTACAGGTCAGCTAACCCTATGGTGTTTTGTGGATTATTTCCTACTGATGCTGACCAGTTTCCAGATTTACGAGAAGCATTGGATAAGCTTAAACTTAATGATGCAGCTTTGTCTTATGAGGCAGAAACGTCGAGTGCTATGGGTTTTGGATTTCGATGTGGCTTTTTAGGACTGCTGCACATGGAAATTGTCCAGGAAAGGTTGGAGCGAGAATATGGTTTAGATTTGATTGTTACTTCTCCATCGGTGGTTTACCAGGTAACTACTAGTAAGGAGGAGGTGATTTTGGTTGATAACCCAAATTTCTTGCCGGAGCCTAATTTGCGAGAAAAAATTGAGGAGCCTTATGTTCGGGTGGAAATGATTACTCCAGAGGAATATGTAGGGACGTTAATGGAGCTGGGTCAGTCACGACGGGGGGTATTTAAGGATATGAAGTATCTGGCTCAGGGTAGAACTACTTTAGTATATGAGATTCCTTTGGCAGAGGTGGTTACGGATTTTTTCGACCAAATGAAGTCTCGGTCTCGCGGTTATGCTAGTATGGAGTATCATCTTATAGGTTATCGTGAGAATCCTTTGGTTAAGTTGGATATTATGATTAATGCTGAACCAGTGGATGCTTTGGCTATAATTGTGCATCGGGATAAGGCTTATGGGGTAGGCCGGGCTTTGGCGGAAAAGTTGAAGGAGTTAATTCCCCGTCATCAGTTTAAGGTACCAATTCAAGCGTCTATTGGTTCTAAGGTTATTGCTAGTGAGCATATTCCTGCTTTACGGAAGGATGTCTTGGCTAAGTGTTATGGTGGGGATATTAGCCGTAAGAAGAAGTTATTACAAAAACAGGCTAAGGGTAAGAAGCGGATGAAGTCCTTGGGTACGGTTGATGTTCCACAGGAAGCTTTTATGGCGGTGTTACGATTAGATTGATTTTTTTTGAAGACTTGATTTAAAATATGTAATGGTGGTAGTGTGGTTGGTTATTTTGACTGTTCTCTGACATCTAGCCTGACTAGCTATCACCGGAGTGTTAAAAGTCAAAGGTCAAAAGTTAAAGGTAAGATTTTATTGGTTTCAAATACGGAAGTTGATAAGTTAAAGGTCAAAAGTCAAATGTAAGAACTAAGAGGTAAGGGGTTAAAAGTTGGATTTTATCGGTCTCGAATACGGAGGTCGATAGAATTCTGAGGGTTGAATTTGAGGCGGAAATTGGCGATCGCTACTTTGAGGCAAGAAAACTACTGATAACTAATAACTGAATTAGTGCTTTACTTTTAACTGCCCTGGAATTGGAATATACCAGGACTTAAATATAGTGCTGGTTTGATATCACTACGGGGAAGTTAATCAAAGAAATAGGGTAGGCTGTACCATAATTTATGCTTGTAAATTGGAAGAGGTTGGCCTCTTGCGGTTGAAGCAAGAAGCAAATATCTTTGAGGAGGCATTACTAGGTTTTACCTAGTGAGCGCGAAAATTGTATAGGTGTTGTAGAATAAATAAAATTTAAACTTTCACTTTTTTATGAGGTAGTTGAAGATGACGGGAAAGAAGATTTTAATGATCGTGGGTGACTTTGTAGAAGACTATGAGGTGATGGTACCTTTTCAAGCATTGCAAATGGTGGGGCATGAAGTTGATGCTATCTGTCCTGATAAAAAGAAAGGAGATATAGTCAGAACAGCGGTACATGATTTTGAGGGTGATCAAACCTATAGTGAGAAACCGGGACATAATTTTACGCTGAATGCTAGTTTTGATGATGTTGATCCAGAAAGCTATGATGCTTATGATGCTTTGGTGGTTCCTGGGGGACGTGCGCCAGAATATATTCGTTTGAATGAAAAAGTATTGGATATTGTTCGCCACTTTGATTCAAAGAAGAAGCCTATTGCTGCTCTCTGTCATGGTTTGCAGGTTTTAGCTGCTGCGGATGTACTTAAAGGAAAGCGCTGCACTGCCTATCCTGCTTGTGCTCCTGAGGTGACTCTTGCAGGGGGTACATACGTTGAAGTTTCAGTTGATGAAGCGTTCGTGGATGGTTCTCTTGTTACTGGACCTGCTTGGCCTGCTATTCCTAGATGGTTAGCTGAGTTTCTGAAGGTTTTACAATAGAAATCAAATCTTTTGGATAGGAATGGAGGTAACTTGAGAAGGGCTAGAGATTTTTCAAGACATTGTGATGTCAATACTCTAATTATTTATAATGATAACTTAAATAAGTCACAGTCTGAAATGTCTGAGTTGTTAGAGGAATTTTAGGTATGAGCAAAAAACTACCACTACCACCACCACCACCACCGCCTCCACTGAAACCTGAACTGGAAGAAAGCCCAGGCCCTAAACCTGGCAGTAAGAAAAAATTTACACCAATAAGGAAACTTGAGTCTAGTAGTAGTAAATTCAAAATTCCAGAATGGCTTAAGGTAACTCACATACCAGAAGGTCTCGTTACTATTGGTTTAGTTACAATGCTAGGAACTTTGTGGTTTTACAAAACTACAATTTGTGAGTATCAAAGTTCTTATCGTTTCTCAAGAAAATGTAATTACAATATCGGCTTAATTAGTCATAAAAATAATTTAATTACTGTCGGAGGTTTTCTGTTTTTAGGCGGTTGTGCCTTATTCAATAGTAGAAAAGATTAGTTATTGGACAGTACAAAGTTCTAAGAGAAAAAAACATTAGAGTCAATCAGCTAAACAGTAACTAAAAGATTTTTCACGACTGTAAAACTAGTTTTTATTAAAGGTTTTGCTGTTAGTTGGGGTAAACATAGGGATGCTTATTTACCCCTATTATTTTAATCCCTAAGACTCACAAAATATGGTTTCTAAGCTACGTCATAATCAACACTTTCATTAATCTCTGTCAATATCTCAATAATGTTATCTGCCTCTTTATCTGCAAAGATACCATCTAATCCTTCCGTGTGTAAATCTGTAAAAGGTGGCTCATATAATAATTCTGGGGACATCACTCCATTTTGAGTTAAATAGTCGATAATATTCTCAACAAATCTAATTTGACTGGTGTTAAATTTGCTGTTTAAATATTTACTAAATAATTCTTTGGCTGCATTTCTATCTAATCCGACTAACTTTCTAATAAATAGTTTTAAACTAATATTTTGACCGTAAACTTCGGCAAATATTTCCCTATCTTCTATAACTTCACTATTAAATAACATTTCTTCTAATGCTGTTAAGTCAGCGTCGGTTAAGGGGATATTACGTTTTAATTTAGCAACAGCAACATTGTTCTCATTACTCCGAATATATGCCTCTACTTTTTTCTTATACTGGAGAGGACTAAACCCTGATGTTTGGGTGGGAACGTTGACATTTTGCACTTCTCCCATTTCATCGGCAAAGTTTACATACATAATTTTTTGTTCTTGGCTATCTATAAATTTTACTAATTCTCGTAAGTCTTGCTGTAAAATTGAAACCATTTCTACTGTAATATCTCGCCACCATTCCTCTGCTTGTACTTCTTCAATAACTTGTAGTTTTGCTGCTATCATGGGAATGTTAGACTTTTGGGCGAGTTGAGAGCAAATATCTCGAATATTATCCCGGAGTCTGATAAAGTCTGTTGACTGTTTTAACAATGCTAGCTGTAATTTGACACATATTAGGTCAAACCGTTTATTTAAATGGCTCTCTTTTGGTAAACCATTGGGTAAACTTGCTAATGACTCCCCTATTATTTCTTGATCGCTTTCTCCTAACTCATTCCATCGCTCTCTCTGGGAAAACTCTTCTACTTGCTGCAAATGGGGGCGCACTAAAAAGTTATCTTTGGGCATTGAGTTAATATATTGATGCAACTCATCTAAGAGGTTATTTTTTAACTCGCCAGTGGGTACTAATTGACTCAGTTCAAGGCGTGATTTGACTAATTTTGTTGTGAGACTGTCAGGAATTTTTACATTTTTTTCGTCTATCTGTTGCTCAAAATAACTGAAGTTACTGCACAGGTCGAATACTAAAAATTCTGTTTTATCATCACCCGGAGCAAATAAGTTAGGGCATAAACGAGTACCGCGTCCAATCATTTGATTGAATTTTATCCGAGAATAGACTGGTTTGAAAAATACTAAGTTAACTACTTCCCGCACGTCTACCCCTGTATCTAACATATCTACAGACACCGCAATAATTGGCTGTTTGTCTGCATTTGAAAAGTCATCCAGCAAACTTTGAGAGTAGGAACTTTGGCTATCAATAATTTGAGCAAACTGACCTTTGTAGTGGGGATAATTAGCATTAAACCGTTCAGAAATAAACTCAGCATGTTTGTGGTTGCGAGCAAAAATGATGGTTTTACCGAGGCGATCGCCTCCTTCTACTTTTAGCCCCCGCTCCATTAATAACTGTAGCGCTTGGTCTACGGTACTAATATTAAATAACCAAGTATTAAGAGCTGTAGCATTAATTTTGTCCGGCACTTCCCCAGTTTCTGCATCAGCAAACCGTTCCTCATAGGCTGTCTTTTCCTCTGGTTGCAGTTCTGAATATCTAATACCTGCCCGCATAAACTTAAAGGGAACTTCGACACCACTGGGAGGAACGAGATAACCGTCTTTGATGGCGCTGTCTAATTCATAAGCAAAGGTGGGAACCCCAGGCTCTAAGTCAAAAATACTGTAAGTGTCCCGGTCTACTTCATTGCGGGGTGTAGCTGTTAAACCTAAAAGTAGAGCATCGAAATATTGAAATATTTGCCGATATTTGCGATAGATGGAACGGTGTGCTTCATCTACTATAACTAAATCAAAATATCCAGGACTGAATAAGCGTTTATCTCCATCAGTTGCGTTGATGCGGTTGCTGATGGTGGGGTAGGTGGAAAAGACAATGGTGGCGTTTTCTGCGTCTTGTTTTTTTTCGGTTAGGTTTGCAGTGGTAATACTGTTAAGGTTACTGTTAAAGACACCTTGGGCTTGAGTTAAGAGGACGTTGCGGTCCGCTAAAAATAAGACTCGTTTCACCCAGTTGGCTCGTTCCAATAATTCTACAATACTGACGGCTGTCCGAGTTTTACCTGTTCCTGTTGCCATGACTAATAATGCTTTACGCTGTTTGTTGTCAAATATTTCTTTGATGCAACAGATAGCTTCTTTTTGATAACAACGTCCGGCGATGTCGGGGTTGACATCCAGGGTATGGAGGGGTTGACGATGACTCCGGCGGAATATTAAACGCTCTAGTTCGTCTTTTTTGAGAAAGCCTTGAATGGGGCGGGGTGGATAGTTAAAATCATCCCATATCCAATGCTCATAACCGTTGCTGTAGAAAATGACGGGGCGGTGGTTAAATTCTGCTTGCAGACAGTCGGCGTATAGTTTGGCTTGATGTTGTCCTGTTTGGGGACTCTTGCGAGTGCGTTTTGCTTCTACTATTGCTAAAGGGTTGCCGTCATCTCCCCAAAATACATAGTCAATTTTACCTTTTCCTGTTTCGTTAGGCATTCCTGTGACTTGGTATTCTGTAGACTCTGGCAGATGTATCGGCCAACCAGCTTCTTTGAGTAAAATATCAAGTAAGTAGGTGCGGGTATCGGCTTCGTTGTAGTCGTGGCGATCGCTTTTGGTCTGGTTTTGTTGTTTGAGTTGGGCGAGTTCGGCTTTTGCTGTTTCTAGTTCTGCGGTGGTTTGTTTTTCTTTTTGTTCGGCGATGCGTTGCATTTCTTGGGCGGTAGAAAGTTGGGTTTCGAGTTGTTGGAGTTTATCGAGGGTGAGGTCTGACTTAGTTGTGCTTGTGGGAATGAGGTCGGGGTTGAATTTGAGGTTAGGGAGGTTTTTGCCGTCGGGGCTGTAGTAGCGGGTGAGCCAGTAGAGGAAGTGATAGAGTTCTTGGATGAGGTAACGAGCATCTTTGGAGGTGATGGGTTTGGGGTCGTGGGCTGCTGCGTTGCCTATTTTGTGAATGATGCGGAGTTTGGGGAAAAGGTTGTTTTGGAGGTTGTCTTTAAAGGTTTGCTCGTGAATTAATGCCCCTAAGTTGTAGGTCTTGGGGAGCTCTAGGTAAGGATTATTTTCGTAGAGCCAGATAACCGCTTGTTCTAAGGTGTAGCGGGTGTAGAAGCAACTGGCCCGGGGGGCGTTGTTGATTAATGTTTCTGCCTGGGTGGCGGTTTGGTGTAGTTTGGGGTAGTGGGGTTTGAGAAAGTCAAAGTTTGAGGTCATGGGTTTTTTCCTTTTATTATAGTTGGCCTTTGAATGCGCGTTGTAACAGGGAGTTAAATAGGTTGTTGGATTCTGTGAGGTAGTTAGACTCTTTTTGCTTTGTCAATTCAACATTTTCAGTAAAGTTGACAAACTGGGATTGCAGGTTTATATGGGGAATTGTTAACCTCAAAGCTTTAAGGTTTGTTGTGTTAAAAACTGCAACTGTAGCACCTGGTGACATTCTTTTTATCTCTTCAATCAGGGGATTAGAGTGATTTAAAGCATAGGACAAATATTTAGGAAGCATTTTGTTAGTATTTAAGGAAACTTTCAGCAAGTTAGGTCCAAGGATACTTCTAGGGATATCAGGTGGTGCGACACAAGTTCTTCCAACTGTTCCAGTTCTTGAAATCAGAACGTCCTCATCCTGGATAGAAAAGCTTTTTAATTGCTCGTACTTTTCAGTAGTAATATACTTGGGTTTGGCCCAAACAAACTCATTTTTTTGAACATTGTCTATTCCGTATACTGGAATACCATCTTTGACAAACTCGCTTATAAGTAGTTGGCTACCAAAAGGTCCGCATTTTATAGCCCCCTTGCGTTTTAATGCAACTTCCTCTAATTTTTTTACCTCCCACCCCTTCGGATTAATAACAGGGTCGCCGAACATCTCCAGGAATGTAGAACGCAATAATTCATCTGTTAGAGCGATCGCTTGTTGTCTCTTTCGTCTGATAGCATCAGCTTGGTCGAGTATTGCAGCTATTCGGCGCTGTTCTTCTATTGGGGGGAGGGGGATTTTGAGCTTTTTGATACAACCAAGACTTAGGTTAGAAATAGTTGCTGTCACTTTTGAACCTGTAATTTGTCGAAACGCATCTCCTGTATTCAGCCAATGGTTAAAATAGTAGGGGTCTACATTATTGTGAAGCCTTATTATTGCAAGTGCCTGGTTGCAGTTCATTGCTGGAGCATTAGTAGGAATAACTGCGGTTTTTCCAATTGTACCAGCAATTGAAATTATTACATCTTTTTTTAAAATTCGAGAACGCGCAAGAGCTTGATCCGTTTTTGAGTCAATAAATAAAACATCACCAAGATTGATTTTACCATCTTGGATATTATTGACTCGTAGAAAAGGGATACCTTCTTTAGAAAAGCTAAAACCTATAGAAGTAGGAGTAGTTCCCTTAGTTACAATTTTAGCTACATCTTCAACAAAAACACGCTGCCATTTCATCCAATTAATCCCTTCAACTCAACAAAAAAAAACTCAATTCCTAACTCCTTCCCCATCCTACTTATCCACCTCAAAATTACAAACATTTTTCAAAACAAAACCATTATGTCCCTTCACCAAATCCCCCCCAAATAACACAGGCAAACGCTCCTGATCAGCCCTAATTCCCACAACATAATCCCTATCAAATAATACCATTTTTATCCTCTCCAACTTATTCATAACCACCCCCATAAAATCAACATCTCCACTAAGTATATCACCTTCTGGTGACCTTATCCCCACAATTAACCCCTGTATCTCCACATTAGGCAAATTAGTCATTAACTTTAGCAAAATTTCCAACTCAGTTATCCCCTCAAAATTAGCCAAATTTTCCACCAATAAATTAATACTTAAAAGAAAATCTGCAACCTCTTGATTCAATAGTAAAACCAAAGTCATATTAGAAAAATCTACCCCATTCTTACCCCAAATTATCCCCTCATTTTCAATCAGTCTTTGCTGCTTCCAACCTCCTTATTCCAAATAATTAGCCACAACTTCCCGCTGAATATTATTAAATAAATTAATATCTTTAACAATAAAATTCATAACATATCCCCTTGCCAAACCTTCTCCATAATTCCCTCTAAAACTTGAGGATTAAACATATTTTTTCTCCGAATTGAAACAGTAATATTATCCTGATTTTTCGTCACATCAGCACCCGCCAAAGATAACCAATAACCACAACCTAGAAAACAAAGAGATGATTCAGATTTTAGTAGCCATTCCTCCACCTTTTCCGGCACAACCACAACAATAAAAATTATCCGCGGATAACGATTAATTACCCTCAAATCATTATAGTTTTTCACAGACAAAGGAAAGGGGACAATATCATCATTAATAACCCCCCTAGAATTACATTTTACCAGCACATAAAGAATCGGAAAATTTTCTGGTAGTCGTGATTTTAATCAAGTTAAAATTAAATCAATTCCCAACCCATCTAAAGGGGGAGTAGTTCCTTGAAAAACACAACCCGCCACAGTAGCAACCCCTCAAATATAAGCATAACTAAACTCCTCCTTTTGCAGATTAATCTCCATTTAATAACTGCCCCAACTCATCCAAATCTTGATTAATTTCATCCTCTAATTCTCGTAACTTACCTAAAATTACTAAAGGATGCTCATATTCTATCTCCTCGTATGCCACCTCTTTATATCTATTAATAGAAAGATCATAACCATTATCTTTTATCTCATCCTTCGGTATAAAAAACGTCTTACTATTCCGGTCCTTATCTTTTTTAGGATTCCGTTTTTGCCAACTTTTAGTAATATTAGAAATGTCATTTTCTTCTACAGGTTGCCGTTTATCATCCAACGAAAAACCATCCGCCTGCATATCACAAAACCAAACAAAATCAGTACCACCCGCCCCCGTTTTTGTAAACATTAAAATCGCTGTTGATACCCCCGCATAAGGTTTAAAAACCCCCGATGGCATAGAAATAACTCCATCTAACTTATGCTCTTCAACTAACATCTTACGAACATCTTTATGGGCTTTAGAAGAACCAAATAAAACCCCATCAGGCACAATAACCGCCGCCCGACCCCCCGTTTTTAATAACCTTAAAAATAAAGCCAAAAATAACAACTCTGTTTTAGTAGTATTAACAATTTTAGTTAAATCTTTAGCAATACTTGACTTTTGTATCGACCCCTTAAACGGTGGGTTAGCCAAAACCAAAGTAAACATTTCCTCAACCCCCGCGTGGTCTTCCGATAAAGCATCCCTCGCTTCAATTTGAGCATTTTCAATACCATGCTGCATTAAATTCATACTACCAATACGCAACATTGTGGCATCAAAGTCAAAACCGTGAAACATATGCTGATAAAAATGCTCTTTGTTTCCTGGTGCATTCAAAACTAAGGAACCATTCTCATCCTTGAGTTGTTGTAAATGTTCTGCTACGGCGACCAAAAACCCAGCCGTACCAAAAGCAGGGTCACAAACGACATCATTAGGTTGGGGTGTCATCAAGTCCACTATCATCTTAATAATGTGGCGCGGTGTCCTAAACTGTCCATTTTGCCCCGCAGTATTCAGCTTAGAAAGCATATATTCATAGAGGTCCCCCTTAGTATCTCGGTCATCGAGGGGTAAACTATCTATTTGTTGCACCACATTTGCCAATAATGCCGGGCTGCCTATCATAAATACAGCATCCTTCATGTGTCGAGAGTAGGCATTATTTTCTAAAGTTCCCCCCAAAGTTTTGATAAAAGGAAAAGCCTCATCCCTTACAGCCTCAAACATCTTATCTGTTGCTAATTCCTTGAAGTGAGACCATCGACAGCTTTGTGATGCTTCTGAAAATATTAGTTTTTCTTTTACCTTTTTTAGCCGTCGCGCTTTTTTCTCCTTAACTGCTTCCTGCTGATCAAGTTGTTTAATAAATAATAGGTAAGATATTTGTTCAATAACTGACAATGGGTTACTAATACCATTGCTCCAGAACGTCGACCATAACTTATCTACTTTTGATTTTAGTTCACCTGTAATCATTTAGTTTTGTTAGTTTATTAATTCCTAGCCTTAAGAAAAGAAAACTTTTGACAATTATAACTCTAACAGAGCTTACCCAAAGACACTAATTTTAGTATAAATATCGGAAACAACTATCAAAAACATACCACATATAGAAGCAATACGTAAGTTCTGCTTAAATTATAAATTATATCAAAAAACTAAAAATATTGTAAGCCAATTCCTATAATTTACATTCCGCACGTCAAAATGTAGCATATAAGAAATGCCATTGAAAGCTTGACCTGATAATAACCATGAGGTTTGTTAGTGAAAAAAAATATTACAAAAAGTATTGATAGTTATTAGAAATAATAGAAGCTCTAATCCTCCTTCTTCCTTAATAGTATACTGGTAGTATGCTTGAAGTCCAGAATGTGGGTTAATAATTAGTGTTTAACCTTATAAAAACTTTTAGGTAGTGGATCAGTAAAGTGTGGGATAAGTATAATAAGGGTTGGAAATTTTTTTCCTGTAATTAGAATTATCCCTGATCTATAAGCCAATAAGTCATCATTTCTCCTCTACCTTTAACCGGAATATACCCTCGTGACTCTAATGAAAACTTATCTTGTAAAAGTTGATAAGTAGCTTCGGTAACTTGAATTTTACCAGGTGTTCCACTTGATTCCATCCGAGATGCTACATTTACTGTATCACCCCACAAGTCATAAACAAACTTTTTAATACCAATTACTCCTGCTACTACAGGCCCGGTGTTAATACCAATGCGAATTTGAAAAGGTTCTCCGCGATCATTTAAAAATTTCTTAATTACCTTTTGCATATCTATTGCCATTTTAGCGATCGCCTCGGCATGATCTTCTTTGGCTTTGGGTAAACCACTAGCCACCATATAAGAGTCTCCAATTGTTTTAATTTTTTCCAAATTGTGTTGTTCAGTTAATTTATCAAACTCTGAGAAAACTTGATTCAGCCTATGCACTAGTTCAGTGGGAGATATCCGAGCCGAAAAGCTAGTAAAATCCACAATATCAGCAAACAAAATAGTCACATTTTGAAACCGTTTTGCAATCGCACGTTGATTTTGTTTTAATTTTCCAGCTATCTGAGCAGGCAAAATATTCAATAATAAACTGTCAGATTTTTGTTGTTCTAAGCGCAGTTCAGTTTCTATATATTTACGTTTTGTGATATCTTGAACAGTACCTTCATAATAAAGTACTTCTCCCTCAGAATTACGAACTACACGAACATTTTCAGAAATCCACATCACACTATGATCGCAACGATAAATCTTTGATTCAAAATTTGATATAGAGCCATATTTTTCAACTTGAGCAACAAACTCAGAGCGACGCTTTAAGTCAACATATAGTTGTTTAGCAATATCAGTTACCCTCTCTTTTAACTCTGTTTCTGATGAAAACCCACACATTTTAACTAAAGCTGGATTTGCACTAATAAAGCGTCCATCAACAGTAGTTTGAAATATTCCTTCTGCGGCATTTTCAAAGATGGTGCGGTATTTTTCCTCTGCTGTTCGCAAAGCATCTAGCACCTGTTTGCGTTCTGTAATATTATGCGCTACCCAAATTACACAGTTATCTGGTAATGGTGAAACGTTAGCAGTAAACCAAGCTTTATTAGGTTGAGAAATAGAAGAATAATGATCGGGATGGGATTGGTAAGATTGGTAATTAGACATTTCGCATGATAGACTATGTATATCATTATCCTGTTGATGATCAGATAGAAATAGACTATATTCTACATTCACAGTTTCCTGGGTATTCAGCACCCGTTGAATATTAATCATAAATAAGCTAGCTTGCTGAGGGGGCAAAACCTCATCAACACTTTTGCCAATCAATTCATTGGTAGGAGTATATAATACCTTAGAATTAGTAGAGAAAATTTTGACATATCTACCTTGGGAATCAAAGACAGTAACTATATCAGTCATGGCCTCAAATAACACCCGTAATTCTGCTTCAGATTCTCTTAAGGCAATCTCAGCACGACGACGATCTGAAATTTCTATCATTAGCAAACGATTTGATTCCACTAAAGCTTGAGTGCGTTCCTCAACCTTGGCTTCTAACTGCTGATTAGCTATTTGTAGAGCTTCTTGTGCTTGTTTTCGTTCTGTAATATCCTCGACAGTTCCGTCATAACGAATTAATTTGCCATCTTGATCGTATACAGCTTTAGTATTTTCGGAAATCCAAATTAAACTGCCATCTGGACGATAAATTTGTGATTCATAATTAACTAAGCGACCATGCTCCTTTAATTTTTGGATAAATTGCTCCTGGTATTTATAATGACTGTAAAGTTGATGTGGCAAACAAACCAGATCAGCAATCACTTCTTCAGGAGAACCATAACCATAAATTCGAGCTAATGCCGGGTTAGCACTGATCAAGTGACCTTCTGGAGATGCTTGGAAAATTCCTTCAATGGCATTTTCAAAGATAGTACGATATTTTTCTTCAGCTTCTTGTAGTGCTACCTCTGCATGCTTGCGGTCACTAATATCAATGCCTACAGCAAAAGCAGCTGCCCCTTGAGCATATTTGTGGCAGACAATTAAATAACTTCGGAGAGTACCATTAACCCAAGCAGATATTTCTTCATAGGCATCCTGAGCTGAACTAGCAAAGAATTGCTGCATAAATGTACTAAATTTTTCACTAGATTTGAGAAAGCCAATATTTTGACCAACAAAAGCCTCTTGGGGTAAATTGTAAGTTTTTGCTAAGTGTTTATTAACTCCTAAGTACCGTAAATCTGAGCTGATCCAAGATACGATTCCTGGCACTGCTTCTAAAATAGTTTTGAACTGTTCTTGAGCTACCCCAAGCTCTAACTCTACTTGTCTGTGTTCGGTAATATTAATTCCAACTACAAATGCTGCTTGATTATGATTATATTTGCGAGCAACTATTAAATAATTTTGGGATATATTATTGTATTCTGAAGTAATCTCAGCAGTTATTTCCTGCTCAGGACTAGCAAAAAAATCTTGAATTAAAGAATTAAATTTATAATTTTTGTTTATAAAAGCAATATTTTTGCCAACAAATTCGTCTGGTGCTAGGTTAAATGTATCAGCTAATTTTTGATTGACTTCAATATAGGTTAAATCTGAATTAATCCATGAAACCATTCCTGGAACAGCTTCTAATACTGTTTCTAGTTTTTCTTTACTAACTAACAGATTTTTTTCTGCTTGTTTGCGTTCAGTAATATCTATACCTATGACAAAAGCAGCCTTGTTTTGATTGTACTTTTGTGCAATAATTAAATAGTTTCGATCTTCCCCATCAATTTGTGATACAACCTCACCTATTGTTTCGAGATCAGAACTAGCAAAAAACCCCTCAACAAAATCATTAAATTCAGAACTGATCCCTAAAAAACCAATATATTTCCCCGGAAATTCTTCTCTGGGCATACTAAAAATATTAGCTAACTGCTGATTAACTTCAATATAGCGTAAGTCTGAACTAATCCAAGATACGGTACCTGGTACTGCTGCTAAAACTGTTTCTAACTGTTCTTTTGCTTTTCTTAATTTGTATTCTGCTTGTTTTTTTTCAGTAATATCTATACCTACTATAAAGGCAGCTTGATTTTTATGATACTTTTGTGCAACTACCAAATAGTTTCTAGGTTTCCCATCAACTACTACTCCAATTTCACGGGTTGTTTCTAACTGCGAACTCTCAAAAAACTCTTTGATAAAGTCATTAAACTCAGAACTTGTCTCTAAAAAACCAATATGTTTTCCCGGAAATTCTTCTTTGGGTAGATCAAACATATCAGCTAAACGCTGATTAACTTCTATATACTGTAAATCTGACTTGATCCAAGATACTGTACCTGGTACTGCTGCCAAAACAGTTAGTAACTTTTCTTTTGCTACTCTCAAAGCTTTTACGGCTTGTTGGCGTTTAACAATTTCTTGGATAAGCTGATCGTTTGATTCTTTTAGTGCTGCATTGCGATCTTCAATTACATTATTTAATTTTTGTCCTATTAACTGGGAATTTGAATTAGCTTCTTCTAATTTACTAACAGTTTTACGAAGTTTTACTAGTTCCTGAATTAGTTCCTCTTTAGTTTTATTTTGATCGTTCATGATTTCCAAATATTATATACTCTCTTAAGACATTTATTCAAGTTTAATTATGTATTTATTCATCAATAATTATCTTTGTTTTTAGGTGGTTTTTGAATCACTAAAATATGATAAGTTTGCTAACTAAAAATTACATATACATCAAATTTTATAAGCGATAAATTAACTTGATTAATTGATTAATTAAGCTGAAAACTTTAATTTTACTGACATCTATTAAATAAGTTGCATAAGTCAAGAATATATGAAATATTTGTTGGGTTATTTAGTAGATGCTGAGTAGATTTCGATTATGTATAGTTTATATCAATTATGTCTGTAGATTTCAGCCTCAAAAAATAGCCACGAAAAAAAATGATTTTTTACCTTGAGCATAACTAAGTACCATTATGTGAGATTTTAGTATTCTTAGTCACTGTTATGTAGATAATATCCGGAAAATTAGCAGTGTTGTGTAGGTAAAATCCGAAAAATTGGTAATTTTCTAGCAATGTTGTGTAGATAAAACACAGAAAATCAGCAATCTTTCCATTTTATTTATAAGACTATCTCCGGATCATCACTGAGAAAAAAACTTTCTGTTGGTAAATGCTAACTCTATCCTTCAAAGTGTAGTTACCCAACCATATAATAACTCATCAGTATCGACTCCTGAAGCTCCAGAAAATCATCAATGTTGTGTAAAGTAAACTCCGGAAAATCAGTAATTTTTCTATCTTAATTAAAACTCATTAGTAGCGACTTCTAAGGTATACGGATGTTGAGATGATTTTTTGCTCAGGAGGATGTTTTTTTCACCCTTCCTGCCTAAGCTTAAAATTCCTATATCACAGCAATGCAGTCAATTTCTACAAGTACGTCTTTGGGTAGACGTGCTACTTCTACACAAGCACGAGCGGGTGCGTTCTCAGGGTCGAAGTATTTGGCGTAAACATTATTGACGGTAGCGAAGTCGTCCATGTTTTTCAGGTAGACTGTAGTTTTGACGACGTTTGACCAATTAGTGTTGGCTTCAGTAAGGATAGCTTCGAGATTGGCCATGACTTGCTCTGTTTGCTTACTTACATCCTCCCTATAGACTATTTGATTAGTTTTGGTGTCGATCGCTATTTGACCAGAGATAAACAGCATTTGGCCAGTGGCAGCGATCGCTTGATTATAAGGGCCAACTGGCTCTGGTGCTTTGTCGGTTTTGATTATTTTACGGGTTATCATATTTTCTTTTATTGTCTATTTTGTGGGTTAATTATTGATGAATGTTTCAGTGTCAATAAATTTTTTTTCCTCATACATTATAGTATCAATAAAGTTTGCATTTTTTCTTTTCCATCCATAAGTTTTAGCACCAGATAAATTTGCCTTACTAAAATTAGCTTTCTATCTGATATCCTCCTACTAAATTTGCTTTTTGTAAATTTGTACTTTTACTTATTAGCTCGTTTGAAAAAAGCTAGATAAAAATTGGCATTATTTAGGTTTGAGTTTCTGATAGAATCTAAGGATTCATAAAGAATATGATGTTCAAGCATACGGTGGAATGCTTTTGGATAAATATCACCAAATTTGGATCCCTAACAATGGTAATAGTTGCCTGAAAAACCCTGCTATTAATTCTCAGTCGCCAAACCGAACACAACCGGATAATAAACTAGATAATATTGAGAATAAAGGTGTCTGGAATGAAAGCAGATAAAATAATGACTTTAATAATATATCTTACCTAGTTGATAATAATGAAAATATGTAGAGTGGAATCAAACAAAATGATGATTTAAATACTGAAATATATGAGTACGAACAACTTGCGGATATAGGTGATATTGCTGATATTGGAGATGGTGGAGAGGTTGGCGGTAACGGTGATGGTGATTAAATTGCCAGTTGTTAAATATCAATTAATTGAGGAAAAGCTATGAGCAATTAATATATTATTGGCTCTCGAGAAGGTCCGCCCGACCCTAATATGAGAATTAATCATTGTCTAAACTATAGTGTTTTGGCGACAGAACAACAGGTTCAGTTTCTCCAGTTTCCTTTGAAAAATCAGGGCTTTTTTAATAAAGTTGGTAATTTTTTAGCAGGAGTTGTCGGAAGTCTTCCTACGACTGAGGGTGTTGGTACACAAACTTTTACTAATAATTCTCTTCCTGGTGGAGGATAACCTCATATAGCGCTTGGTGCGTAAGTCCTGTTATTTTTAGGATAACCAATTCCAGGTTTTCTCAACTCTCCATGGAAAACTATAGATGCTGTAAGGCTTTTCCCATAAAACTTTCAGCTCAGTTTAGCAAATCCTTTTTTAGAAGAGCTTTGTACTCTCTAGCAGAGTAGGGACTGTTAGGATGACTATGTGTAACTTTTTGTTACGAGATTAATTTTTTTCCCGTAAGCCTTAAAATTATAACATAGCATTAAGAATTAAATACTTTTAATTTAACCGGACTTTAGGAAAAATCAAAATAAGGTTAAAATCATATTTAGTCGAATATTTGCAGAGTAAAGTTTTGAGACTATTATGCCAGAAAAACAGCGGGAAAATTATTTCATACTTTTGGGAATAGATCCAAAAGAATCTTGGTCTGATGAAAAATTCGAGGAAATTCTAATACAAAAACGTGCAGAGTGGTCGGCAAAAAGCAAATTACCAGGAAGAAAAGGGGCGCAGTATCGAGAATATTTAGCTCTAATTCCTGAAATTAAAAAGATTATGGGGGACCCTGGTCAAAGAGCAAAAGAAGCAGAAATGGCAAAGACTAGCCAGCAAGAGACTCCAGGCAAAGTAGAACAAGAAAAATTAATAACAGAAATAGACTTAATTTCTAGTAAAGGATTTATTTACGAATCGGAAATTCAAGGGTTAGTTAGAAAATATAAAAATTTTGTTCCAGAATCATTTATCAGAAATGAAATCAACAGAAACAATATTCAAATTAATCAAGATGTCGATGAACCAAATTTAGAAACTTTAGATGAAACACAATTAAAAAGAATTAAAGGGTATTTAGAGACATTAGGTTACCAAAATATTTACGAATTTTTAGAACTATCAAAAACCACGGCAAAGAACAATATTTTTATTGATAGAGCTCAGGAAAAATACGAAAAATCACAAAAAAGTGGGCGAAAAGATACGAAAACGGAAGCTCAAAGAGGTCTGGCAATAGAAAGTAAAAATATTTTTGCCACAGAAAAAACTCGTAGACTATATGATAATTCTTTAGAACTTGAGGAATATAAAACTATCAAGGACAATATTCAAAGTCTTGCTCAAATTTCTTCTGATAAGATTCTTTATCCCAAACAATTTGATAAGATTCTCAAAATAGCTCAGTCATCGGGGATAGAGAATGTAGAAAAAGCTAAAAAAGTGATTATTAAATATGCTAGGGAAAACAATTTATCCCTAGAATTTCTTGATATGAATAATGATTTATCAACAGCGATCGCTAATTATTCTAGGGAAACTGAACAAGTTAGACAAAAACAAACTCCTCCACCACGACCAAAAATTCCCATTCAGACGTTTACCACTGTGAGAGTTAACAGTAGAGGAAACATAATAAGTCGCAGTGAAGGTAAAGCAGAAGTAATGACAGAAAACATCGGTAATGGAGTTTCTCTAGAAATGGTAAAAATTCCCGGAGGTATATTCCTCATGGGGTCTCCAGAGACTGAAGCAGAAAGAGATGATGATGAAGGTCCGCAACATTATGTAAATGTGCCAGAATTTTTCATGGGCAAGTATCCAGTCACTCAAGCACAATGGCAAGCAGTTATGGGAAACAACCCTTCTCGTTTTGAAGGAAAAAATCGCCCTGTAGAAAGGGTAAGTTGGAATGACGCTACAGAGTTCTGTCAAAAGCTCTCTAAGAAAACGGGAAGAGACTATAGACTGCCGAGCGAAGCAGAATGGGAATATGCCTGTCGTGGAGGAACAACAACACCATTTTATTTTGGAGAAACCATAACGTCTGAGTTAGTCAACTATGATGGCAGGTACACTTACGGTAATGGGCCAAAAGGAAAATATAGAAAAGAAACAACAGATGTGGGAAATTTTCCACCCAATAGTTTTGGCTTGTACGATATGCACGGGAATGTCTGGGAATGGTGTGCTGATGAATGGCATGATAACTATGATGGTGCGCCTACAGATGGCAGTGTTTGGCTAAATGGAAATAAAAGTCTATCACCGCTGCGGGGCGGTTCTTGGATCAGCTATCCTTATATTTGCCGTTCTGCGGTTCGCTACTACTTTATTAGGCGCGACGTCCACAACTACATTACTGGTTTTCGTCTTGTCTGCGATGGCGGGAGAACTCTCTAACCCTTTTCTCTTTTCCCCTTTTGCCCTTTGCCCTGTTTTTCTTTTTCCTTTATTGTCCCGCTTTAGCGGGTCGATTTTTTTTTGCTACCATATAATACTACAACGTATTACATTGAAATCTATGATAGTCTGATGTCAAGTTTAAATTTATTGATGCTCTCAACTGATATCATATCTGGGTGAATACTTATACTTTGGTGGAAGGAAATAGGTATAGTGACTGTAAGCATTCAGCTGTCAGCTATCAGCCATCAGTTAGAATAAAAAATTAGCCTCCAAGAATAATTACAGCAGTTTTCATCACCCTAGACCACAGCAGAGACGTTGCAAATAGGAACCTTCCATGGAACCTCCCTACAAAGTTTTGGTTATGGTGATGTAGTTGATAAATTTGAAAAGCGCTGTATTAATAGAAAAGGTATGAAAAAAACTTAAAAAATCTGAGCAAAATATTTTGCTTCAAAGACTAAATGTACTTTTGAATAGTAAAAAATTATTACTTACTAGTCAACCAACTAGTCAACCAAAGATAGTATCATCATTATTACTTCTAGATATTCCTTTGCTTTTCCTGTCTACTCATCTGGGCAGCAAAATATCTTTAGCTATAGGTTCGGTTGACCCTGAATATTGCAAGTGGGCACAAATAATACTTAAGGCAGATAATTTTTCAAAATATTTTTTTCCTGATAATATAGTGTTGTGAGATTTTAGTCAAGAGGAGTTTGAGAAAGAAGAAAATCTAGACCAGGAATATGTCAAAGATTTAATTGCTCCGACCAAAGATAAATATGAAAAGTTAATTACTTATGTGAGTATCTTGATAAGACTACTCAGGATAACTCTGATAATTTAGTTTGGAAATTCCAGGAAGTAGATAGTTGGTTGAAGTTAAATAATTCATCAATAGATTTTATTTTTAATTGCCCAGCAGAGTCACAAGAAAAAATTAAAATTTTGGGCAAGTAAGTTCCTCGAATGGAAGAAAAAGCGCAAAGTTTTCTGGATACGTTTGGCGAAAATTCATCAATTCCAGATAGTAAAAATTTAAAACTTTTATACCTGTGGAAAGCATTGCCAATACTTGAAAATAATGGCAGCTTAACGAAGACTCTGTTATGTAAAATCTCTTCTTGTTTGCCGGATAATTTTTTAGAGATAGTAGAAACAGATAATCAGGTTTTTTTGACTTTTTAGAAACTTAATTGAAAATAAATTTATAGATTATTTAGCAGATAAAAATCTCGGGTATGACATTGTCAAGGTATTACAAAATGTTTGTTTAAAACTGATAGAAAAAAAATCTAAAGAAGGGATTGAAGATTTGCAAAATAATCCAGAATACTTCCAAGACTCTACACAAAAATATTTCAAACTGGAAAAACTAAGAATCGGTTGTGAAAAGATATTTTATTCTCAGAAATATAAATTTTAACTATGGGATTTAGCATTAGTTGGAAAAATTACGAGGGATAATTTTAAAGACTTGTTTATTAAACAACTTTTTTCGCATTTTTCGATTTTAGAGATAAAAAATTTTGAGCTAAGTAATTTCAAGTAAAATTGGCATAAAAATTTTATTGAGACAATCAATTCTTTGACTTGATATTTATGGCAAAAAAAGAAAAGTATTTTCCATATTCCTGAGATTAGTAATAATTTAAAAATTAGCAATTCTAAAACTAGTGAGCTTTATCTTACTTCTCTAAAATCTCACTCACTAACTTATGAAAAAAGTTTGCCACTATTGGAATCTGCAATAGAAAAGAGTATTAGTTTTCCAGAAGAAAAAGTGAAATTTAAACTATGTGATTTTATGGAAGCTGATAATTTTTTTAATTCCCAATATTTTCAAGATAGATATCGAGATAAATTGACAGATGAGTCTCCAGATAAATTTTATAAACAGTTTAATTCCCAATATTTTCAAGATAAGTCTTCAGACAAATTTACAGACGAATATTCAGATACACTAGAATCATATTTAACTTCAAGGTACGTTCCAGATATTAGCCGGCAAAATTCTCCAGATAAATCTCTAGCAAAACCAGATAATTCCCCAGAAAAAGTTGAATTATCGTCAATATTAAGTAAGTTAGTTATAGATAGTAATTCTAGTGCCTGGATGAGTTGGCAATAACTTTCAAATATTCTTGACAAAGACGATATAAAACGAACTATTTTTATGGATAAAATTATAGAAAAATACTTTCTTATTGAGAGGCTAGAAACATGGCTCCAATTATTAGATAATTACCCGGAAAGTAAAAAAGTAGAAACAGAATTTATGGAGAGTCAAGTTTGATATTTACTGACTCGTGAAACATTGGGAAAAATGCGAGAAAATCTAACAGGTGCTTACCAGAAATATGTAGGCAAGTTTATTCAATGGGTAAATGAACAAGACAAATTAGATTTAAGCAATAAAACTCCTCTTGAGTTAATTAGTCGAGAACTGACAGAGTACATCACTGAAATCTGGGGTTGGCAAAAATCAACTAATTAACAACTATGGAATTTGTTAAACTCAGAAAAAGTATTACCAAAATTGAAATTATTCCTAAGTCTAAAAGAATAACTTTACAGATACAAAGAACAGGAACAGATTTTTTGAATAAATTATTAGAAACAATTGACAAGATGGAGATTGACCCTAAACTGTTTACACAAAACAAAATAGAATACTATAAGTTACTTCCAAGTCTGTATAATTAAAAAAAATGGATGAAAAAAAATGAGGAGAAAAAATAGTTTCTATTAGATGAAAAAAAATTGATAAATTTGGTCTTCAAAGAAACCGGAAGGGTAACCAACAATAAATATCAAAATAATAGTAATACTGTTATATTTTATTTGCCTAATTATGAATCATAGAATCAGCTAATACGCATTTAAGATACACCCTTAGCAACTTAAAATCAGAAGTCAGAAGTTATCAGGATTTTTCTTTGAACGAGTTATACAACAATAAGTTATTTCAATACAAAAGAGTTTAACAAGCAAACTAAAAATACAGCAGTTTCCTACTCTATAAAATATATATATTCATAATTTTAAGGAATAGTATAAATTTGGCATACAACATCCCTACTGAGTATATTAAAGATAGGAATTAGAATAGGAAATAGAGAATTTTACCTGATTCAGATACAGTAATAGCAGGCAAAATTTTCAACCCTATAGTCATAAAAAAAACTTCTCTCTTATGAACCTTTTTTTTGCCTCTAATTTTTTCCCTTTAACTTCCGTATTCTTCCTGAATATTAAGAACGTTGGAACCTTAAAGCATCAATTGATTGAGCAGTTAAAAATACTCCCAAAACAACATAACTCAACAACATAATTATACTGCCAGTATCTACAAGTCCCTGAATAATATTAGTGTAATGTGTCAGCATAGATAAATGTTTTAATGCCTGTGCAAAAGGACCACTAACAGCATTAGCTACCACATCAATTACCCAGAGAAATAATACCAAAGCAAATGTCAGAATGGCAGATAAAATAGCACTATCTGTTAAAGAAGAAACAAACATTCCTAATGATAATACCGCCGCAGCTAGTAATATTAAACCCCCATGTCCTGACAATAATAAAAGTGGTGAAATAGGTGGCTTTGCTGCATTAAGAGCAATAGCCTCCAAACCCAACAATGGCAATACCATAGAAATATAAAATGTTAATACAGCTAATAATTTTCCTGTTGCCACTGTCCAGTTAGTTAAAGGTGAAGTTGCTAATAATTCTAAAGTGCCTCGTTTTCTTTCTTCCGCATATAAACTCATAGATAACATAGGCAATAAAAATAAAGAAAGAGAACCCATAATACCCAGATAAGCCTTCAAAAATTCGTAGGGTGCATCGACTGGCGGTTCTGTAATTCCTAGTTGGTCTCTAGTAGCAATTTGTTGAATAATTCCATCTGGTCCTAATAAAATAGCTACTAAAAAGTATCCTCCCAATAGCCAAAATATTCCTGTAATTGTATAAGCTAATGGTGAGGCAAAATATCCTTGTAATTCTTTTCTGTAAATTGCGATAATGTTGCTGATTATTATTAGCATTAATTTACTTCCTTCCTTAGTTACGTTTATTTATAGCAGTTTTCACTTAATTAGACCACAGTAGTAACCTTTTATGAAACCTTCTGATAAGGTTTTTGATTCTATGGTAAATTTTTGAATATTGTCTCTGCTTATTTTAGTGTAAATTTCATCTCAGTTAGGTACAGTCTTAATTAATAAATTAATAAATTAATAAATTAATAAATTAATAGATTAATAGATTAATAGATTAATAGATTAATAGATAATATGTTCGACCTACAGAGCGATCGCCTCAATTTTGTTCATACTTATAAAAATTCATTTAAACATGTTGAAAATAGTTTCTTAAAATCACTAAAGCTCTCACATTTTTGAGTATATAAAACCTCAATTCCTCCCTTTATAGAAGGTAATAAATAGTTAATTTTTAACTTTAATGAAATATTATATTTAGGGCTTGCTGATTAAATATTAAACAATTTATAGATAAAATTTAATAGCTTTTTAGGTCAAAAAAAATGCTGATTTTTTAGATATAAAAGCTTACAAATTAAACCTTTTTGGAAGAATAATTGCCAAAAAATTAAAGTGTAAATATATCCAATTACCTCCTAATTAATTCCCATTTATCCTGAGTGATAACCACTGAGTTATGAGTTATAACCTCACTCATAATACTTTTCAGCAAACCCTATTTATAGCTTTTGTGGAGATGTTTTATGTAACATCCCTACTTACTCCCTCGTCACCATCAATATTAGGGGTAAGTACTTTAATTTACTCCTCAAAAAGATAAAAAGAAGAAACCCTATTTAGTATTTATTTCAGTTTCATCTTGCCAAGGGTCAGGTAATTTATTTTTATTCTTTCTTAAATCAATATTTTCCTCAGATTTTTCCTCATCTATGACAGAACTTGTAGATATTTCAACCATAGAATTTATAGGAACTTCACCTGTAGTTAAACCCAAGAAAACATCTTCTAAACTAGCACTAGTTCGTCGTAGTTCACATAAACCTAAACCAGCAGTAACTATAGTATTAGAAATTTCTTTTCCTGGTTCCATTTTCGGTTGAGATTTTATTTGTAATCTAAGGCGGCTTTCATGATCTGACTTAATTTTTTCTATAGATTGAATTCCCGGAACTTCAGCTAATAACTTTAATCCTGTTTCTATATCCTCAGTTTCTCCCTCAATTTCCACTTCATACCCCCACCCACTTGCTAACTTATTACTCATTTCTTCGGGACTACCCGTAGCTACAATTTCACCCTGATTAATAATTGCAACTCGATTACAAGTCATACTAACTTCCGGTAAAATATGAGTAGATAAAATAATTGTATGCTCTTCAGCCAAACTTTTAATTAAATTTCTGACTTCAATAATTTGTCTAGGGTCAAGACCAACAGTAGGTTCATCTAATATAATTACTTGGGGATCATGCACCAAAGCTTGAGCAATACCAACCCTTTGTTTATATCCTTTCGATAGTTTTCTAATCAATTCTTTACGCTTATTTAATAAGCCACATCTTTGTATAGCTAAGTTCACTTTAGAAGAGCGTTCCCCCGCAGGAACTCGCTTAATTCTAGTTACAAAAAATAAAAATCCTTCCACCGTCATTTCTGGATATAAAGGTGGTATTTCTGGCAAATAACCAATCAATTGTCGTACTGCCATCGAATTTTCATGAACATCATAACCAGCAATTTTAGCTGTGCCACTTGTAGCCGGCAAATATCCAGCTAAGATTCGCATTGTTGTAGTTTTACCTGCACCATTAGGACCTAAAAATCCCAGTATTTCTCCCTGTTGTACCATAAAAGATACTTCCTTCAGTGCTGAGTTTGAACCATACATTTTGCTTAAATTTTCAACTTCAATCATTATAACTGTATACCCCTTAAAAAAAACACTTTAAATTGGAAATACCCAATTACCAAATCAATAAAAAATTGAAAAAATAGAGTGAATAGGATGTAATAAAAAATTGAGAAAAACTAATATCTAACATTAAATATTAGCAACCCTATCTTTTTGTACTTTTAACCTATTACTTGCAGAAAAAAAAATTAGTTTAACTTTGAATCTAAATATACAGCAAATAAGGAGCAAATGATGTACACAGTAAATAGTGAAAATCATGTAGTTTAGGTATCTTTCCCCTGTAGCTGTAGCTGATAATAATAGAAAGTGCTGTATTTTAAAAATCAAAACTATACTAAGTACACTAACAGCAATCACACTTTTTCTATCTACCCATCAACATCATTTCAAGCTAACCCCACATCTCCCATATCATCGGAGAATTATACCCCAACAAAACAAACAACTGAGACCAAACAACCAAAAAATATATACCAATAGGCCAAAGAAGAGCTATCTAAAGACTTCTATGCACTGTATCAAATCCCAGACTCTGTCATGGCCAATAAACGAGATGAAAAACCTTGGGAGATACTAAATTATTCCAGAATACGACATTAGCTTTTGCCAAAATATGTTAACCTTATTCCTCTATACAATGGTATTTTAGAGCAAGTTGCAAAAGCATCTCCTACAGTAGCTTGTCTGGTTGGCCATTAAATAGCACATCATACTGAAAAGTACATAGCTTTGCCTCCTGTGGAAAAAGCAGGCTTAATTGAAAAAATTAAACAAGAAGCTGAACAAGAAGTTTTGGCACAAAAGTAGGATACTCAAGCAGGGGCAACTGGCCTGTCTGTTGAAGGTGGTGTAGCAAGAATATTTGGCGACAGAGTAGGGGCAATTAGTGATTCTATATTGGGTCGTGCTAGTCATCAACAGTTAAAGGCAAATCAAAAAAAAGAATAGATGAAATTCTTGCCTAAAAAAAAATGAAGAGTTGGGACAAACCTTGGCTGAAGAAAGTCCTAACAGAGAATTTGAAGATGATGAGATAAGATATTTATATTCAGCAAAGGCAGGCTTTGAGTCAGAAGGTTGTATAAGGATGATAAAAGTTTTGGAACAAACACTAACTGCTGAACTTGATACTACTCACCCTACTGTATCTAAGAGTATTGAAGCTTTGAAAAAATTTGATGTTCAAGTTTCTAGCTACATCTCTAGCACAAGAAAGTATAAGATTTTATTTTCTGTGATTCAATCTTTTAGGTATGATTTATCTAAAGATAGAAAATCTTTAAGAGTTAATTCTATTCATGGTGGTTCTTCTGCGGGTTATGTAGAAAATTTATTTGGCAATTATTTGAGAGTTGATCTACTTATTTGCCTCTGCCAGTATTTCCTTGCCCTAAATTAAAAGTAGAGGTTCTTGTAAATCTAGGGTTATAGAAGAGAGTTTTTCTGTTTATAATAATATTTTAATGATTTGTTAAGGATTACAAAAATACTAATGACTACAATTGACAAAAAGTTGACTACAATTCAGTTTATTCAAGGAATAGATGAAGAAGTAACACCAGAAGTGCGTCTAACTCGTTCTCGTAGTGGTAACCAGGGAACAGCTACATTGATTTTTGAAGATCCCAAGGCTTTAGGCCAAGATGTTACTCAAGAAATTACAGGGATGTATATGATTGATGAAGAAGGCCAAATAACTAGTCGTGACGTTAAGGCCAGATTTGTTAATGGTCAGCCTAAATTCCTTGAGGGACTTTATGTTATGAAGACTAAGCAAGAATGGGAGCGTTTTATGCGCTTTATGGAGAGTTATGCTAAAGAGCATGACTTAGGATTTAAAAAGGCTAAGGCTTGATAAGTTCCCCAGGCTAGCAAATTTTGAGCAATTTTGAGCCTGGGAATATCTAGCTACTTCTATAGACTTTTGCAAAGCAGAGAACAAATAACTCACCGTTAAGTTCTCAAAACTATAAAGGGGTCTTTGACAATATATACTTGACTAAATTAACTCTTTACCAGATTAGGTTATTTGAATGAATAAACAAATTCCTCATCCTGATCCTGAGAATATTTCCTTGGGTTGTGCTGTAATTACTGTTAGTGACACCCGCACAGGAGAAACAGATAAAAGTGGTCAGTTACTTCAGGAAATTCTGAGAAGTTCTGGTCATTCTATAACAGAATATCTGATTATCAAAGATGAAAAATTGGCAGTAGTCGCACAAATGGAAGCTCTATGTCAACGAGATGATATAGATGCTGTAATTTTTAACGGCGGAACAGGAATAGCTCCCAGAGATACTACTTATGATGCTATTGAACATTTACTAGAAAAAACTTTACCTGGTTTTGGGGAATTATTTCGGTGGTTGAGTTATCAAGAAATTGGTTCCCGGGCGATCGCTTCTCGTGCTGTTGCTGGTGTTTATCAAAGTAAATTAGTATTTTCACTTCCAGGTTCTACTAATGCAGTTAAGCTAGCTATAAAAAACTTAATCCTACCGGAATTAGTTCACTTAGTTTTGCAGTTGCGTAAAAATTAAACCTGGATCAGCGAGCACCTGGAGAACCTTAAATCAAATCAACACTTATTAATTTAATTTTCTTGTTCCCCTAAGATCAATGGACTTAACAATACTTCATTTCTCAAAAGATTAATAGCTCGAGCATAATAGGGGTCAGAACTAGTCGCGATCGCTTCTGGACGCCGATATAAGCGTCGTTTTTGAGAGTCCGTCAAATTAAGAACCACATCAGGAGTCACACCTTTTTTACTAATATCAGTTCCTTTCGGAGTATAGTAGTGAGCAATAGTTACAGCCAAACCAGAACCATCTGATAACGAATGCACCGACTGTACCAAAGCTTTCCCAAAAGTCTGATCCCCTATAATTGTAGCACGACCATTATCTTTGAGCGCTCCTGCCAGAATTTCACTAGCACTTGCCGAGTCACCATCTACTAAAACCACTATTGGTTTATCAGTCAAAGCAGAACGGTCTGCCAACACTTCTTGTCTGTCACCATCTCGGTCTACAGTGCTGACAATAGCACCTTTATCCATCCACATCCTAGCAATATCTATACTAATACGCAATAAACCCCCTGGGTTGCCCCGTAAGTCTAAAACATAACCATCAGGATTTTGATTATTCAATTTCTCTATTGCTCTTTGCATCTGTTCTCCAGCATGGGCGCTAAATTCTTGTAAACGGATATACCCAATACGTTGATTTTTTTCCTGCTTGAGATCGTAACGAACTGCCTGTAATTCAATTCTTGCCCTTGTCAAAGTCACCTCAAATTCCCTATCTCCAGGGCGAATAACTCCTAGCATTACCTTTGTACCCACATCACCTCGAATCAGTTTAGCCGCTGCCGATACACTTAAATCAGAAGTAGATTTACCATCAATTTCTTGAATTTGATCTCCTGGTAATAAACCTCCCTTCATCGCTGGAGAATTTTCCACAACGTCTACTACAACGATCGTCTTGGTAAGTTCTTCTTGCTTCAGTTGCATTCCCACTCCAGACATTTCTCCTGATGTTTGACTCGTTAGAGCTTTAAACTGTTCTGGGTCTAAAAAACGAGTATAAGGATCATTGAGTTGGTCTAGAGCTTGCCTTAATGCCTCGTAAGCTTTTTCCTGGGAAGTATAGTTTTTCTCTAATAAACTTTTGCGAGTAGCTTTCCAGTCTGTATGATTAAAACTACCATCAACATACTCGCGGTTGACAATTTGCCATGCTTCGTCCAAAACTACTTTGGGGCTATTTTCTAAATTTGCTTCAGCAGGTTTACTTAAGCTAGGGGCCAATAAAGATATAGCTGCTGTTGTGGCGATCGCTCCACTATATAAAATATTTTTAAAAAGAGAGTGTATTGAAGCTATGTTCATTGATTTTTATTGGTAATTAGATATTTAGTTGACTTTTCGACTAAGCTTATGATACTTTACAGTAAATCTATATTAGAATATAAACCATTATATCTGTAAGTCCCTAGAAAATTCAGTATCTGCAAAATTGTATGGTCATTTCAGTTAAGATTGATACACTTATCATTATAAAATGATAAATACAATTCTTTTATATCACAATTTTGGCCGTATTATTTTTATTTGAAACCACTATAGTACCTAGAATTAAAAAATTAATGATCAATGCCAAAAATTGAGCTCTTAACAAATAAATATTTTAGCTAACAAACTCAAAATATCAAAAGTAATTGTAAAAATACTTAACCTAACCTATTTAATTATACCAGAGTTTTCAAAGCAAATACTTAACTAGCTATCAGTTTTTAGCATTTCGATAGGAGAATAGGTATATAGAGGATTCTAGGCATTAATATTAAATAGCATGTCATGTCAGTGACAGCCAAAAACACAAACAGCTAGCCTCCTTAAGAAAAAACTAAATTAACAGCTTTGAGAATTATGGTTAAAATCGGAAAATCTTACACTGCATGACTTAGAAGGCATCCACGTTAAAAAATTATCCTACTGATGGCTCATCCGGAGTCAAAAAAATTAGTAAATAATTTAGAAAAAATGGAAAATATCAAATATTTAGACGTATGATATTTGTCAGGGTATAAAATTTACCTAATTTTGGGCTCAAAAATTTTAATAATTAATTTTATTAACAGGAAAATTTGAGAAATGATCAAAACCAAAGCCAAAACCCTAAATTGGCTAGGTTCATTAGTAAATCTAGCAATTTCTATCATAGCTTTAACAGGTACGATCAGCTTGCAAGTACTCTGGCCACCAGAAGGTTCACCCTTAAAAGAAAAAATTATTTTAGACTCAACAGATGCAGCCTTAGCCGAACAAAAAGAAGCTTTGCAGTTTCAGCTTAAGCTATTGAAAACATCTCCCACTTTTGGGTTTGATAATTTAATTGCAGATTGGGCATTCCTCCAGTTCATCCAATATTTCGGGGATGAGGTAGCCAGAAATCAAACAGGTTATTCCTTAAGCGAAGATTATTTTGATATCATCACCCATTTAGATCCCAAATGGGTTGATATATACCTATTCCTTTCCAACTCTTTATCTATATATCAAGGTAAACCCAAAGTAGCTGTAGAATATATGACCCGTGGCACCGATGCACTTTCCCCACAAATAGATCCGGAAGCTTGGCAAGTATGGAGATTAAAAGGGATCGATCAATTATTATTAGTAGGTGATATTCCAGGGGCAATTCGTTCTCACGAAATGGCAGCAAAATGGACTGAGAATACATCATACCAAGAATTAAGCTCTCTGTTTAAAAACACAGCAGAATTTCTCAAGACAGATCCAGATAGTAAATTAATCAAGTTCAACGCCTGGTTATGGGTATATTATCAAACACAAGACTCAAGGGTAAAAGAGCGCGCTCAACAAGAAATTATCGAACTTGGTGGGAAAGTGGAAATGAGTGAAAATGGAGAAAAGCTTTTTCTCTTGCCAGAATCTTCAGATTAGAGGAAAATATTAAAATCAGATCTGGTAGCTTAATTTTAAGTAAGCCCCAAAGAACTTAACCTGCTTGACATGATAGAATTTCAAATATAGTCATTTCAGTTTAAACTGAGACAAAGCTTTATTTTTGTAAAAAAGTTTCAGGTCAAAAAGTGTTTTATTCAAAATTTGAAATGACTACAATTTATATGAGAGAAAGTCAAATCATTTGTCGTGCACAAGAAAACTAAAAACATACTGCTGCTGATACTTTTGTCCATAGCTTCTTACACGTTAGTTTGCATAGTAGGGAATACTATTTCCCTAAACTCAGCAGCCAAAGCTCCCGTTGATGCTTACTTAGTTTTGGGTGGTAGTATTAAACGGGAAATTTATATTACTCAAGTGGCTAAACAATATCCTCATATACCTATACTCATTTCTGCTGGTTCTAAAGACCCCTGTATTGTGAAATTATTTCAACGGGAAAATGTTCCTTTAGATGGAGTTTGGTTAGAACATTGCGCTAAATCTACTTTTAGTAATTTCTTTTTTACTATGCCAATTTTAGAAGAATGGGGAGTACAACATATTAAACTGGTGACATCTCCTAGTCATTTGCCCAGGGCAAAGTGGTTGGCACAAATTATTTTGGGTACTCATGGAATTTGGGTAGAAACTGATATTGTTCAGGAAATAGGTATACCAGGAAATCAAGAATCTCCTCTCAAGACAGCAGTAGATGTAATTCGTAGTTTAATGTGGGCGTTAGCAAGTAAGGTAATAGAAGCAAAATGTACAGATGTGGTCAAACTCTCACAGGTAAATATGACACAATGGTGTCAGAAAGGTTTTCAGTGTGAACATCAAGCACAATTGAAACCAGAATCAATTTGTTATCCTAAGCCGAGGTAGTTCTTGAGAGATTGAATTTCACTTAAATTTAGGTCTCGCCACTCGCCAGGTTTTAGTCCCTCAAGACGAAGATTAGCGATCGCTATCCTAACTAACCGAAGTGTAGGAAAACCTACTGCTGCTGTCATCCTTCGTACTTGACGATTTCGACCTTCTGTGAGAGTGATTTCTAACCATGCAGTAGGTACAGTTTTGCGAAATCGAATTGGTGGATGGCGCGATGGTAACAGAGGTTCGTTAGATAACAATTTAACTTTTGCGGGTCGTGTTTGATAATTTTTGATCATTACACCCTCTTGTAGTTGCTTTAATGCTATTGTATCTGGTATTCGTTCTACTTGTACCCAATAAGTACGAGGATGAGCAAACTTAGGATCACTTAGTCGATATTGAAGCTGTCCATGGTTTGTTAATAATAAAAGACCTTCACTATCTTGGTCTAATCTGCCAACTGGATAAACTGAATCAACTGAAATATACTCTTTAAGAGTAGAAGATCGATGCTTAACATTACGGTTATCAGTAAACTGACTCAAAACATTATAAGGCTTATTAAATAAAATATAGCGATAAACCATAAATTTCATCTATAATATAATTAGAAAAATTAGTAGTGCAAAAAGTTTTAATAATCGTATAATTACGTCCTTATCTCTGGATTTTATAGAGGGCTTCAGATGCTATTTTAAGCAATTTTTCCCAGGAAAAATATCTTAAAAGAATAGTACTTTCTACACCTAAACTCATGGTAACAAATTCTGATATTTAAGAACCAGTATGAAATAACTTTAAACCTAAAAGTATCTGACAGATAAATTCTGCTATTAAAAATCCATATTGAGCATCTATTCGAGGCAATACCATTACAAATTATAAATTTTTCCTGACGTAAAGTGCTACTAAGTCTTCTGTTCTCTTGAGTTCTGCTTTAATCAGATCACATTAGCAATTATTTAGAGACAGCTATATCTTACTTGAGGAACATAAGCATCGTTGTAGTCCTTAAAATAGTCAACGTCACATAGAACCAAAACTATGAGTACTTTTTTCCTGACCATTTTTTGCCATTCCCTCTCTATATATTCTTCAAACACAGGACATTTAGTAACTTTAGTTAAAACCTCAAAGTTAGCAAATTTAATTATTATAATTAAATCAGGTATTTTTAGACTATATTTTTCCCAGCATTCTTCATCATTGTTTGCTTCTATGACTTGATCTACTAAGCCTAAATTATTTTGAATATAAATGATATATTATGGAAAATTACAATTATTTATGGTCCCTAATTTGGGTACATATGAGATTTTTTATAATATCATTATATATTTTTATATACTTTTGATTATAACACTTTACACAGCTAACAACCCATATATTTTTCCTGACAGACTATTATTAGTATATATAGCAATCCTAAGTAGGTTGCGGCAAAAT
>ENA-UENX01000078-UENX01000078.1-marine-metagenome-genome-assembly--contig:-NODE-78-length-48912-cov-3.311647_pt1 | contig 48912 bp, 35 predicted proteins | sample MGYA00237875_ERZ529327 | MGnify/ENA primary metagenome ERZ529327 (study PRJEB26372, sample SAMN05368347) | marine metagenome | biome: cultured habitat; feature: ocean water; material: water; isolation... | reverse complement strand
AATTTCACGACTACTTTTGTATCACTACTTATTCTATCACTTCTTCCGGAAGAATATGTCTCCACTAACTGTCTCTAGGTCAATTGCTGCCCCTCCGCCATTCAAGGCAGCGGTAAGGTGCTTATTGAAGGCATTACTGCTCTTATCCAGTTCTACATCAAAGTCTGTGTAGATTTCCCCGGTTACTGATTTAAAATAAAGATTAGAAGCCAAGGATTCCTTCATCCCTAGATCAATGAAGCCACTAATGCTTTTCGCCTTTACTGGGCCTTTGATGTTTTTGAGTTCAATATTGCCAGCGATAGTTTCGAGCGTCAAGTCGGCACCTTTAGGCATCATGATCTCAAACTCCAGTTTGAAGCAAATACAATCACCATATTCATTTTGATCATCCTCATCACAACTCCAACAGTTATATTTTTTGTTGTTGAAGAAGTTCTTAGCGTAATCAGTTTCTATAATTAATTGGCTTCCCATTTCCTGAATTTCCATTTGATGGATCTTTAGGTGAGCTTCCTTTTCATAAGTAATAATGGTCTTGAGCAAGAGTTCTGATTTATCCCACGAACTCACCTTGATATCGGATGCAAACTTCAAATTCATCTTCGCCGAACGATTGGCATTCCAAGCAAAAGTTTTCTCTTCTATCTTTTGCTGTTGCGCAAATAATAGGTTAACGCTAAAGAAAAGCAAACAGAAAGATGCAATTATTTTATTCATGAGTTTAGAGGTTTTCTGATTTACAATCGGGTAATTTCTTAAGAGGATTTACTTCTTCCTTAGATAAATGGAGCTACTTACCGCATTCAGCGCCAACTCTACCCCACCGCCATTCATATGACCACGACTCTTTCTTCTTCCTATGGCTCGTAATCCATCTTTCTCATCTCCGAAATCAATATCTAAATCGGTATAGATCTCTCCGGTAACCGTAGTGAGATCAAAGGTGGCAGCGGTGCTGGGGTCTAAGGTGACATCAATCCGACCACTAACGTTGGAAATAGCACTAGGTTTATCCTTGTTGAGTTTGGAAAAAATCACGTCAATACTACCTGCAGTGGAACTGGCAATTATTGGACCGCTGACCTGCTCCAGGTGAATGGGCGCGTTTTTGGAGCTGACTTCAATCTCACCAGAAAGATCGGTAAGCTTGAATGGTGTCCCACCAAAGAAATTGAGTTCTTCGATTTTCAAGGCCAATTGCTTGGGCACCTTCAACTTGATATGCATCTGGTGCGAAGAAGCCTTCTTGATGTACATGACACCTCCCCTAGTTTCCACCATAACCCCCATTCCAGTGTTATCCGTGGCTTGATTATACAAGGGGCGTAGCCCTTTAGCTCTCTCTGGTGGAGGCTGGTAGCCTTCTACCTCCAGGAGGACATTCTGTTGATTGTGACCTACAATCTCCAGGCCGGTCCGCTCCACTTGAATATCGAGGCGTTTAGCCCCATTTAAGGGAAAGGATTTTTGCGAGCCTTGCCCGCATAAGAATTGAGGAGTACTAGCTATCAGCAGGACCAATAGTCCGGATAGAATGAATCTAGAATGCATAGAACTTGTGAATTTGTATGTCTCTTAAACCCAAGATTTGATAGTCGGGTTAGCACTCGAAAGTCTAAGAGGCTGTCGTTATAGGATTAAACTTTTCGTATTTTTTCTTCTTTATAATAGAATACCGATACCTTCTGCGGCTTTATCTTTCACGATGTTCATCAACTCTTCTTTTTCCAGGAGTTGATGAAAGGCATTAATGGCTTCTTTCTTCCTTGCTTCAGTCAAAATTTCGATGATCGCAATTTGCACCTGCGGAAAGTCTTGTTTGTCTAGGCTAGTAATCATGATATCAATAACACCAGGTTCCTCGATGAAATCAGCTAAAGCATTTGCTGCCTTAAGGCGGACGTTGACATTAGGGTCATGATCAAGAACTTGCCGCAAGGCTTCAAGAATCTCATCATCTCGCTCCACTTGCTGTAGCGACACCCCCATAGCTTGCATTCGATTACTAGCGGAGGGGTTTTCTAGCATGGAAAGTGTCAACATACGTTGCGTTCTTTCAATCTCAGCTTCCAGGTACCCCATTCTTTCCTGTTGGGTCCAATTAAGATAAAGTGAGGACAATAGACTGATACAGATGAGGGCAATTGCTGCTGCTCCAGCCCACTTCCAATAAGAAGATAAGTTCCTAGTGCGGCTTCGTTCAGGCAAGTGTTCAACCCGGTCCAAGAAGGTATAGAATCCTTCATTCACCCGGCTCGGTACTGGTATTAGTTCCGGATTATTGAACTCCGCATAAAGCGCCTCCAACTGCTCTAGCTCTTGTCGCAGGGCAGGCTCCTCATTCAATCTATTGGTCAAGGTAGTTCGCTGAGCTACCGGTAAGGTACCTTCTAGATATTGAATGAGTAATTGATTATCAGTTAGTTCTTCCATATGCTTCAATCTTCCAGAGTGGTGAATACGTTCTTTAATCTTCCGATTGCTCGATGTACTTTAACTTTCACGGTACCTTCTTTGCAGTTCATGATCTCACCTATTTCACGGTAAGGAATTTTCTGAATCTTGGCCAACAACAACAATTCTCTATCATCTGGAGTCAATCGATCCATTGCTTTCCAAAGCTTGGCTTTGTCCTCGCGCTCTTCCATGTCCAAATCCACCCGCTTATTCTCCCCCTCAAGGTGCCCGCTTGAACTAAGCTTGGCTAGGGCTTTAGATCTGCTCAATTTCTTCCGTTGACTGGAAAAGAGAAGATTTCGCGCAATCTGAAAGATCCAAGCTCTAAAAGCTAGGTCTGGTTTATAGGTAGATCTGTATTTGATCATTCTTTCGAAAGCGGACTGCGTCATATCCTCGGCCAACTCCCGATCCGAAGTCTGGCGTAGAAAGAAATTATATAAAACCTGTTTCCATCGCTCAAACAATTGCGCGGCGGCTTGAAAGTTTCCCAACTGGAGTTGCTGCATGAGTGCTTCGTCGGACAAGGTGCTAGGTGATCAATTAAATAATTAACTTACTTTCCTCAACGAATACTTCGCTAAGTTCGAAAGGTTACAGTCTAAACTAAAAAAAGCGGCCCAAAGGGCCGCCCTATCCAGTGTATATTAAGAATAATAAAACGTAGATAACTAATAATCAATTCGGTACAATGAATCCTTATCCTATTTTGCTTGCATAAAAATTTGTTGTCACAATCTAAAAACTAGCCTGGGCAAGCCTCAGGTTACTTGCCCAGGTACTCACTAGCAGAAATTTGGATCTCATTTAGATGAACCAAACTCGATCCTCAACCTTACTTGTTCTTTATCTCTTCTAGTGCTTAACAAACTTCCGGCTCAAATCTTGCCCTCTCGTTTGCAAGCGAAGTATGTACATTCCATCAGGTAGACTATTTACTTCCACGTTCAATCGATTTTCACCGCCCAAGAGATCACCGCTACGCTGCTGCATAAGCTGACCTTGCAAACTATATACTTGCAGTTGATAATCTGCACGCTGTGCGGAAGTCACCACTACATTCAGCTCGTCTCGTACCGGGTTAGGCATTAAGCGATCCAGGGTCGTCTTAAGCGTCAGTTTCTCCTCTTCTTCGGTATTGGAGACTATTCGGAATGATGGACTCGCCGTGAAATCATTACTTTCAAGATTAATGATCCCACTGTAGGTACTTTCACAGCCATTTTCCGTAGTAATCGTCAAAGTCACCGTATACACTCCACCAGCAGCATAAACATGGGAAGGGATAAATTCATTGCTTGTATTTCCATCTCCAAAATCCCAAGTCACACTGACTGCATCAGCCGAAGAAAGGTTAAGGAAGAACACCTGCAATGAATCTGGGTTGATAAATGGCAGAAACAATGCTCGACATTCGTCCTCGTACAAGATGTTGTCGGCCGTGGTTAATATCACGCTGATGCTACTGCTACATCCAGCGGCTGTCGTTACCGTCAGTGTCACCACATAAACCCCGGGTTCCGTGTATTGATGCACTGGAACTGGCTCTTCACTAGTATTACCGTCCCCGAAGTTCCACTGCCAGGAAATAACTTCTCCCAAAGAAACATCCTGAAAATGGAAGGAACCTTCATCATCTAATTGTTCAAAGAAGAAGATCGCTTGGCACTCTGGTCCTTCCACAATGTCGTCATCCCCGATGCATATATGTTGAATGATGCTACTACTGCATCCAGAGGAAGTTTCGATACTCAAAATCACCTCGTAGATTCCTCCCGTATCGTAAACATGAACCGGATTCTGCTCATCACTGGCGTTGCCATCTCCGAAATCCCACTTCCATCCTACAATTTCTCCGTCCACACTGTAGGAGAAATCCTGGAAGAATACTTCAAGACTTTCAGGTCCTTCATAATCAATAATAAATTCAGCTTGACAATACAAGCCCGTGGTATCACAAGGAAGAATGATGGTATCACAAACTACTCCTAGTGTATCACAAGGAATTAGAATGGTATCACAGGGGTTTCCAATGGTATCACAGGGGAACAACAGTGTTGGGTCTACCCCTTCGCATAGTGCCTGACACATGTTTGGGTAAGTAATCAACACGCCATTCGCATCATAGCTACAAACTGGCCAATACTCATCGTCACATTGACAGTCAGGGGGGTAAATTTCACATTCAAAAAGGACACTATCCGGATAGCCCTCACAATTGGCAAAGCAGGCGTTTGGGAAACTCAAGGTGTCCCCAGTTGCTGTAACTGCACAGACAGGCAGGAATATTTCGGGACATATGCAAGGATCAGGATTCTCACAATCCATCCATTGCCAAGGGCCATATCCAGCACATTCCGCTTCACAGCTATTACCGAAAGTAATCAATTCTCCAGTGGCACTCCAAACGCACACCGGGTCCCAAATGTCTGGACAGACACACCCATCACAAGGTACAAAAACGGGGTCCACTACCCCATCACAGAAGGCCTCACAAGCGTTGCCATAGGTATGTATGGTCCCATCCGGCAGTAATACACAGACAGGATCATAAATGGCAGGGCAACCACAAATGGTGGTGTCGGGAGCACAAGAAAAAACATCCGCTTCGGAAAAGCCTTCACAAACTGCAAAACAAATATTGGAGAACTGTAGTGTATCTCCCTCTACCACAGCGCAGACAGGATCATAATATTCAGGACAGCCACAAATTGTAGTATCGGGGAAACAAGAGAACACATCGGCTTCTGTGAATCCTTCACAGGCTGCAAAGCAGATATTTGAAAACTCAAGCGTATCTCCTTCCACAACCGCACATACCGGATCGTAATACTCAGGACATGAACAATCATCCTCACAGGCCACAAACTGTTCCTGCGTATAGCCTTCACAAAGTGCTAGGCAAGGATTAGAAAAGAACAGGCGCTCTCCGGCGTCATTTAAAACACATGTTGGAATATAAACGGCATCGCACACGCAATCTCCTTCCTCTCTGATTTGCACGATAGAGGTGAAAGTACTTTGGCAGGAATCGGCAAAGATGGATAAGGTGACTTGGTAATCTCCTGGATCCGAATAAGTATGCACTGGCTCAAATTGACCGGAAGAATTGCCATCACCAAATTCCCAGAGCAGACTATCGATCATGCCAGAGGTAAAGGAAAGGTTTTGAAAGAGGACGTTGTAATCAGGTCCAAAACTGACTTGTTCATAGTGAAAGAATGCCTCACATCCTTCGACATCAGGAGGATTGATTAAATCCGCACAAAGATGAAAAAAGAAAAAGGCACTGTCTGGGACTACCTCTTGCGTGATCTGTACCCCTGTACAGAAATCTAGAACACCGACCTGCTGCAGAGCGGAACCATTGGCGCTGAGCAAGGGCCCCGAAAAGAATCCCTCTTCATCAGTGAATACTTCCACTTCTGCGTCTTCATACACCATAAGGACCGGGTAGCCGGGAATTGCCTGTTCAGCTTCGCCAAAAACGACATTCCCCACTGCTACCTCCTGTCCCTTGAGGGCGAACCACCCCAGCAGCGCCAAAAGGATGGTCAAGTAGCTCCGTTTGCGCTGAACGAGGGGGCTAGATTTGGGATCGTAGATTGTTTTCATAACTTCTCAATAGTTTTAGCATTATAAATAGTAGTGGTCAAAAACATTGTTTTCATTTAGCTAAGGAGTTAGGATTGCCGGGCATTTCAATTGGTTTATGATAGGTGGTTTTTAAGGAGATTGGATCCAGATCTTTTTAGTAGTGATACTGTGAACTCCAATGATCTTCAAGAGTAAGGGCCCAGCCGGCAATCCTTGTACGGGGACTATGAAATCTTTCTTATTGGGGACTGTAAGCGTCTTTAACTTCTGACCATTCAGCATGAACAACTGTACCTCTTGGATTAAGTCCGCTGATTGGATATTCACTTGTGATTGCGTTGGATTAGGGAAGACCTTAACCAACTTGTTTTGATCCTTGTCAATCACATCTGAGATGGCTGCGGGATTCATGACATCTAGGTGAATACTGTCTTCAACGACAGGTATGGTATTGAAATCTCCATCAATGACACCGACTCCCACCACGCTAATCGCTACTGGCAATTGGTCCACATTATCTGGCAATAGCTCAATCAGATCGTCCTCTATAATGATGGATAAGGTGCCTATTTTCCCGAAGGCCATGGCGGGTTGTTTACCCAGTCGAGTCATAGCCACATCCAACCTGGCTTGGTTAACAGGGGATGCCTCTGGCACGCCCTGCAAAATAAATAACTGACTATCCCGCCCTAACCAATCCGGCTCTAGTTCTAAGCGCAAATCAGCAATTAGCTCCGCATCATAGGTGATCGTAAAGGCAATTCCATTTACATCTGTTAGAGGGGCATCTAAGGTGCCGAGGAAGAGGGGAATTTCTAGGCGGGAGTTTTCGGTAACGATCGGGGGAACAGCACTGCGATCGAAGCTTATAGCAGGGTCGGTACCCGGCACTCCTTCCAAAAACTCGCTGGCTACTACCACCCCGTGTTCAATACCATAGTTAGTCGAAATGGTCAATAGATCAAGGAAGTCAACCGCTCCATTGCCATCCGCATCGGCGAAAGCAAAATTGAGTCCAGATGGAAATATATCCTCCCACAGCAGACTGATAACCGCTTCGGCATCATCAGGAGATTCACCCAATCGGCTAGGACCGATCTCACCAAATGCATAGCCCGTGTACAACACATCATAATGCTCGACCCTACCGTTATTGTCAGCATCTCCAGGGAATACCTGACCTAGAATTGGCCACTGGAGCAAACAGAGGAGAAAGAGACTAAGTAGTAGTCGATCTATATATTTCATGGGCAGTGCGGTCATTTTGTGTCAAAGGTATCATCTTGCCTAATGTGCTGCAATTACATTTTTTGGTATTTATCAAGATTTTTTGTCTACAAAATTACCAATCACATACAATTACCATCTTCACTATCAATAAATTATAATATTTTTGCATCTAAAATTTATCAGACTTTATCTTCCATGATCAATAGCAAATTGGTGCAAATATTGCAAACTTTCGATAGCAAGCAACGACGTGCACTAGATGACTTTGTTGCTTCGCCCTATTTCAACAAGCAGACGGACTTGTTACAGTACTACAGGCATCTGAAGAAACTAGCAGCAAAAGGATTTCCTCCCGAGAAACTGAATCGAAAAGAACTCTTCCGTAAGGCGTTTCCGAATCAAAACTATGATGAAAAACAATTGAACTACCTCAGCAGTCAGTTACTGAAGCTAATTGAACGCTATGTCAGTATTTCTGGCTTTGAAGAAGCAGGTATCCTCACCAATTACTTTCAGTTACGATACTGTATAGATAACCGGCTTGAGAAGCATTATCAATTCGGGATGAAAACTGCACAGAAAAAACTGCAGCAGACTAAACGAGGAGACGAGCAATACTTTTATCAGCAGTATCTCCTGGCTGACCTCCGCGAAAAGCATTTTTCTAGTTTAAAGGAGCGAAGATATGATCCAGGCTTACAAGAGTCTGCTGATTATTTCGATCAATACTACTTGTTTAAGAAATTGTACCATCTCTGTGCTATGCTGGATCGACAGCATGTGGTAACTCCAGGTTATGATAAATGGTCGACCATCTCCCCTTTGACTCGCCTGCGATCCGAACACTCGAACAACTACTACTAAGTCTCAAAAACCCAGCAGAACCAAGGCACTTTCTGCAATTGCGGGAACTCTTGCGAGAATATGGAACGCACTTCTCCACCTCTATGCTCAGGGATCTTTACTTCAGCGTAATCAACTTTTGCATAAGGAAGATTAGATACGGGGAAAAATCCTATGCCAACGAATTAATGTCGATCTATCAGGAGGGCATACAAAAGGGAGTATTGTTTGAAGATGGCTACCTCTCTCCTTGGACCTTTAAGAACTTGGTGAAACTAGGGATTGGTCTGAAAGAATACGATTGGACGGAGACCTTTATCGCGGACTACGCTCCTAAACTCCCTCCACACATGCAACAGGATGCCTTACATTTTAACTTGGCCGATCTATATTATGCTTTGCAAGACTATCCCAGAGCCCAAATCCATCTTCGGCAAGTGGAATTTAGCGATGTTCAGTATAGCTTTGGGGCAAAACTAACACTCACCAAGATCTACTATGAAACGGGACAAGAAGAAGCTTTGTACTCCCTATTGTCATCCTTCAAAATTTTTCTTCAACGCAAGAAGTTAATCACCAAGGAGGTCAGAATGCCATACCTCAACTTCATTCGGTTCGTCCACAAATTGTCCAAGGTTAGATTAGTAGAGCTTGATACACTACAGGCTGAAATCCAAGAAACGGAAATGCTTACCGCGAGGAGCTGGTTACTACAACAATTGGCTAAAGAGCGCTAAGGAAGGTCTACAATTGAGCTAATTCCTCTTTCAACTTCTTCGATAACCCCTTGACAACTAAATCATAGGAGTGATCAATTAACTGTCTTAAAAAATGGGCCTCAAGGTCTTCTTCGAAGTAGACGGTGTTCCAATGCTTTTTGCTCATATGCCACCCAGGCTGAATAGCCGGATATTGTTCTCGTAGTTCAATCGCCCAGTCCGGGTCACATTTGAGGTTTACGCGAAACTCAGCGTGTTCTAAACCAGTGAGGGCGAACATCTTGCCCATCACCTTAAACACTAGTGTCTCTTCATCAAAGGGAAAAGTTTCCTCCACGCCTTTTTTAGACATGCAATAAGCGTGAAATTCTTCAACATTCATACAGGTAGGATTTTAAGAAGCCGAAAATCATCTCAAAGATAAGAATTGTAAAGCAATAATGAAACATAAAGATGCAAAAAACCAATTTGTTTCAACATCTAATCCTCCTGGATTTCCTCCATTAAGGCCGCTTTGGCGAACCCCGTTTGATCCTCATACTTGACCTTCCACCAACTATCAGTCGTTTTTTCCAGCACCCTCACTTGATACCCAGCTTTCAATCGCAAAATAATTCCGCTTCTATGAGTGGCCGCTTTGCGCAAACTGGTGCTTCCTCTAAGCCTACATGCTGACAAATTTTGATCAGCTTGAAGCAGATCGGTTCCTGCAGAAGAAACCGAGGGAGAATCTTCCTGAATAGGCCGAGCTTCTTCATCTGGAGTAGCTGTCTCCGGTTGGGTATCCACCTGCTTGATCGTATCGGGCTCGCTCTCCAAGACACTGGATTGCTGTACTGCCATACCTGCTTCCTTAGGTACCAATTTAATTTGTCTTCGTATCTCCGTCTGGGATTTTTCCAACTCCACTTTTCGCAAAGGAACTTCCTGATCCTGATACCCTTGAGCCAAGATCTTCAGGACATGAACTTGGTTGACCGCTAGTTGAACCGAAAAGGTTCCATTCAGCACACTACCAATCAAGAATAACTTTTGCTCTCCATCAGCTGACATCGTGTAGACCTCGTATTTTGCACGCTCCACACGTAAGCCCGTCTGTAGATTTGCTATCGAAGCACTAAAGAGAAAATAGCCAGGAGAAACTTGAGGCAAAAGATTCAGTTCAAGTTCAGAAGAACTTGGTACATCTTCTTCTGGCTTGTTCCGGCTTGGCTTTTCGATGGTAGCGGCGATCCGCTTTGTTTTCTCTCGACGGGCTTGTTTCTCCGGTTTTTCCTTTTTCTTCCTTTCTGAAGAACCCGGTTCTACCAATACCACATCCGTTGTAGCTTCGACTTCCTCCGATGTGACAACATCAGATCTCTTATACCTGCCAAAATTAAAGTTGATCCCCAATTGCGCATTGGCCATTTCAGCTGAGCGCCAATTCGTACTACTGAACAGGGCCTCCGTCAGTACATATAGCTGGAAAGGTCCCAATTCTACGGAAACTCCAGTGCCTACATTAAAGTCAGCATACCGGGAATGACCGAAAACAGCAGAAACTCCCAATATTTTCGCCAGGCGCGTCTGGAATGTAAGGGCTAGGTTTAGATCTGTGGCTTGATAGTAGCTTACGGGATTGATTAAGAGCCCTACACTAGAATTGGGAGAGAAGAAATAATTAGCCCCGATAAAGTAGCGTTGTGGCAAAACCGTCGTAAACCCGCTTGGCAGGTTCACTCCTTGTCCGTCCATCAGGCTATCTCCCACTACCGCCCAGGTATCAAAGTGATCATCAATATCCACTGCACTGAAGGCATACCTGCTATCTACCGCTGTATAATTGACATCATTGTTCCAGGTAATTTGCCCCAACTGTTGTAAAGCAAAAGAGAATTCCCATTTATCATTCAAGCGATATAACCCACCGAGATCAAAAGCAAATCCCCCATTGCCAGATGGGAATAGACTTGACACCCCATCTACTTCGTCCACCAAGCTCCGGCCTGCGGTCATTATCGCCAATTGCCCCTCTACATCAAAAATAGTTCCTTCGCCAGGGTAATGAAAAAGAAGACCCTGGTTTTCTGACTTGAGGCTGAGAATTCCCTGCAAATAGCGGGCCCGGATACCAAGACTAAGTTTTCGATTAATCTGTTGGGTAAAACCGACACCATAGCTTCTGTAATAGGCTAGGTCAAAGTTGTGCCTACTTTGGTCAAAAGTCATACTGCCTGCCTCCTGTAATTGATTGTTATCAATCCGATCGAACATCACCGCAAAATCTCTGGTGTAGTTGCCGCTGGCATAGAAAGCATCAGAAAGGTCGAAACTTAAGTAGGACCGCCCTTGATTAAACTGGAAACCAAAATTTATCAGCTGTAATTCGAAATCTATTATCGTACGATTAAGCTCTGGTGCATTAGGGTTGATAAGCGTACTATACGTGGCCTCATCTGCCACAATTTGAGCGTCAATACGGTCGTAATCAAAACCGGTAGAACCTAGCCCCAAACGTATATTGGATAGTGCCGGGAGTCCCAAATGCCATTTCATAAAAGGCATTTGTGCGGGATTCAATTGGTGGGATTGAGGTACGAATTGCATGTTGTACAGCACCATGTTGCTCTGAGCTGGCAGGTCGGTCAAATTACAACAACTGATTATTACGGAAAATAGAACAGCGTGATATACAGATCGACTGCAAGAAGCGGAAAGTTGCGGAAACCAATAAACTAAGCGTAAGTAGTTTTGACTCAACATGAAAGGGCTTTGAGGTTCAAAATGAATGCTTCGACCACTGTCCTAAATAAGTTGAAAAAATAGAACCAGCAACCTAGGCAACTTTATCGCTTAGTTGTTCGGCATGCTCAATATTACGCTAGCAAGGGATTTAAGTTACAACACTTATTAAAAAAATCCTCATATTAAGGCAAACCAAAATGTATTGTTAGTTCAACTTTGATTTTAGGTATTACCGTCCTATAACTAAGTAATTTTCTCCTAAGGATTTTACCATTATACTAGGGCTCTGATTTACTACATCTAATTCTGCCGGACCTACCTAAGCCCTGGGCATTATCTATATCTTTGTGGCTTACTATTTATCAATATGGAAGCCAATATTTACCAAAAATTAGCCAATCGCACGCTCATCGAACGACCAGATTTCGACATTAGCGATACGCAAACCATGATCGCCTGGAACGCCATTGGCTTGGCGGGAGAAGCCGGAGAAGTAGCAGATCTTGTCAAGAAACAGATCTTTCACCAACAAGGTATAGATCGCTTGAAAATGAAGAAAGAATTAGGAGATGTACTATGGTATGTAGCAGCACTCTGCACCGAGTTTGACTTAACCTTGGAGGAAGTCATGCAGCACAATATTGACAAGCTAAAGGCTAGATTCCCCGATGGTTACACGCCAGATCGAACTACCTTTCGCGAAGGAGACGCCTCTTAAGAAACAACTACTTTTCAAGTTCGAAAAAATCCTTTAAGCGCCCCTCTAGGTCAAACATCTTGAAGGAGAACTTCCCTTGGTGTATATCTACTAAGCAGTAATGATGTCCATTCTGCACCTTATTGGTAAAGAACGATCGCGTAGGTGTAAAGTCCTCTAAATTTCCACCAGCACCACCACTCTTCAAGTAAATAACGCCATTTTCCTGGTCAATCTGACCATCCTTCAGCGGCCAGGATCGTTCGTAAGCGTGAACGTGGCCGTAGAATACGACATCGACTTTAAGATCCTCATATAGTTTCTTAAGCGCATCGAATCTAGGATCCCCTCGCTCAGATTGCTTGCCCCCCCAGGTATTACCGAAGTCATTTTCGTCAGAAGACACTGGACAGTGGTGGTGTGATACAAACTTCCAGGTGGCGGTCGAAGCACTCAGGGCCTTCTTTAGCCATTCGTATTGCACGCCGCCCTGCAGTAACTCATCTCGCTCATTACTATTGAGCATGAAGAATTCAGCATTGCCAAAAGAAAAACTGTAGTAGGCCTCCGGTGCTGGCAGGACATGGTAGCGATTATACCAATAGAGATCCGACTCGCCATTACCCGCAACTGGAAAAACTGGAATCCGGCTGGCCACAGGGGTAATTCCTGTGAAGTACTCCTGTGTCCATTGAAACTTGTTTGGTTCTTTACCCCCATCAGTAACATCTCCCAAGTGCATGATAAAATTGGGTCTTTCCCCCCAAACCATTTTTCCCAATTGCTGATTAATATATGGACGACTTTCTGTATCTCCGAGAATGCAAAAGGAAAAGGCTCCATCACCGGCAACGGCGGTCGAGAAAGTCAATACCCCTGACGACATCTGCTCTTCGTTTTCATCAATGGCAATAATTTCATAATAGTAGGGTGCGGCAGTTTCCAAGTCTTGCAGGGCGATTTCTTGGATGTACGCTAAACTATCGACAGAAATCTCTTGATCCAATGGAAGTTGTCGGCCATACTTTACTGTCGCCGTGGCAGGTCGATCCGTTTCCCAAAGGATATTGATACCTGTTTGCGTAGCCATATTCAAATAGGGGCCAACGGTAAAGTGGAACACCTCCTCGAATAGCAGCCCCTTTTCTACTTGCCCCTTCATTTGATCAAACCCTAGATCAACGTCCTCGCTAGTCCAAGCCGTTGCATACAGATTGATCTTCTTTACCAAATTGGATAACTCCATAAAGGGTTCATTGGCAAAATACCCAAACAATTCCAACATAGATTTCTCAGGATACGCTATCTGAGGAGCTTTAACTGCTTGCTTTTCCCTAAGTTCCCCATTTACATACAACTGAATCTCTTCCTCCTTAAATACCGCAACTACATGTAACCAATAGTTCTTCCATCCTTTCTTCAATGAGGTCTCAATTAACGCTTCATCATCATTCTCATCCTGTAAATAAAAACTCAGTTCATCATCATAGTACCCTAAATACCATTTGGGTCCAGCGATACTACCAGTGGTCAGCAGGACTCCTACGGGCTGATTTACATGATTCAACAAGAACAACTCAAGTGTAAAGGCAGAAGTGGGAAGCTTTGTGCGCTCAAGCAAATCAGATATTCTTTGCGTTGGATTTTGTCCCTGGAAGACCACTGGCCCGCCTAGGCGTTTGAACCGATCGAATCGTCCTTGGGGAGGATCTACCTTATTCCCTGGATAATTGGCGGCATTTCGCGGCAAGGTATAATTGGGATGAAAAGTCCAATCGGCAATTTGCTGGGATTGGGCATCCAAGAGCAATGGAAAAGAGGTAAGAAGGATCAGGGATAGTAAGGCTGTGATTCTGACGTAGGACATAAATAATGGGAGCTTGGTGTGGCAGCAAAGTAGCAAATTGCTATTTACTGACTAACAGCTCCCGATTAAATTTTTGTAAAGTCCTTGATCAGTAATGATGGAGTCGTCCTAAGCTCTTTCTCTCAATAAGCGTACGACTCTGTTTCGCTGCAAGTATACCGGGTAGGCCAAAGCGCCAGCAAAACAACAACTAATAAGCAGGCTTAGCGCGAGCGTGCCCTCTTTAACGTAAGCATAACACATGGCAAAAAGGGCAAATGTAATGCCTAGTACCACTACCTTTAGAGCAGTATCATGCCATTGTTGTTGTTTGCGTAATTGAGGAGTAGACATAGCATTAAAATCATGCATAATGTTAAATTTAGGTGAAGAAAGCTGAGAACTAACTACAAGCTATCTCATCCTGCACATTTTGCACATTTTATCTTATCAAAGGGCTCATTTCATCGACGGAATCCGAATCCGCAATCCCAAAGGATTTGAAATCCACCTCACCAAAAAAAATATTTTTCTAAGCTGAAAGGAACTATTTCTCCCCTATTCTGTTGAAAATCAAGACAGATAGAAAAGACCCATATTTTGGGTCTGAAAAAAAACTCAATATTTTTTCTCAGACCTTTTGATTTTTTAAGAAAGGTTATATATTTGCCACCGCTTTGGAAGCAAAGCATACAGAAAATTATCAAATGGCCCGTTCGTCTAGGGGTTAGGACGCCAGGTTTTCATCCTGGTAACACGGGTTCGAATCCCGTACGGGCTGCTAAGACCCTCTTGTTAAACGATTAATCGTTTAAAGCAAGAGGGTTTTTTCGTTTTAGGGCTCAAATTCACCTTTTCTGGTTTGTTTTTTCACCTACAGTTATGGTATTATCTTGGAGTGTTCCGTAAACTAAAGTCAAATACCTAATTCCAGGTCAGTAGCCATAGTAAGCCCAAATTATAATAGCTACACCTTCCTTTATTCTTCCAGAAACTTTAGAAACGTACTTCTCACAATCCATGAGAAGAAATAATTGGATCAATCACAATTACAGCAATTAGGAGCTCCAGAAGTAGCCCAAAAACCGGAGAGCCTATTGACGTACTACTTAAGATAAATGGAACCTTGTTTTTCGAAATGGAATTTTGATTCTATCTTCAATCGACTAAGCAGTATGCGTTAGAAAAGCCAAGCAAGAAGACTTGATTTTATGGCGGGTTAGCTAGATGCTATACGCTTGGGAAGTGGTGACGAGAAAACCCCAAAAAAACCGACTTGCAAGACCTTCAGAAAGCAGACTCTCCAATGGCGAGAACGCTATTTGAGCAGTATAAGATTACTTTACTAGACCGTTACTAAAGCAGACACATGCAGCAGACCTCTTTTTGGAACACATGGGTGGTGGCAGCCTTACTGATGGCGATGCCCGCAACAGTCACAGCACAGGAAGGTGAACTCACTCTTGATAACCTCTTCGCAACGCCAAAACTGACGGGAACAAGTCCGTCACGGCCTGCCTGGGCACCGAACAGCGAGCACTTCGCCTTTTCCTGGAGTGAACCAGGAATTCCTGGGCGTGGCCTCTGGGTATCCACAAGCGATGGGAAGGAAGTGCGCCTCAGTTCCAATACGGCATCCGCGTCAGTGCGCGATATTGTCTGGACCGACGCGAACACAATTGTCAGCCTGCGAGGTAACAACCTGTGGCAGACATCGTTAAGCCAAGGAGACGACCGTCAGCTTATGCCGGTCGAGGAAGGTGCAGGTAATCTGTCGATATCGCCAAGCGGCAAGCAAGTGGCGTACATACGGAACAGTGACCTGTGGCTTGCTGATTTCCCTTCTAAACAGAATCGCCAACTTACCGAGATCGGCATTGCCAGTCTCTCGAGCTTACCGAAGGGGCGGTATAGCCGACCGGAACGTGAAATCGGGCCAGGCATCTGGAGTGGGCCAACCTACAAGTGGTCCCCAGATGGTAAGACTATCGCTTTTCACGCCGTTGATCGACGCGAGATGCGAAAGGTGCCGTTCCCGGATTACCTCGCTGCCGAAACCAATCCCAACGAAGTACGCCGAGGTTACCCGGGCGATCCAAACGAGATTCGCAGGGTTGGCCTGCTCGATGTAGAAAGCGGTAACATTATGTACCTCGATTTGCCAGACCCGCACGCCAACCAGGTCATTGACTTCAACTGGTCACGAGACGGTGCGCTGCTGGTTGATACCGGATCCGACACGGCGGTTGAACGTAAGTTGTTCGTCCTTGCACCTGGAGAAAGCCAAGTGCGCGAGATTTGGCGAGGGGTTCGAGAGAGCCGCATGTATACCTCGTTTGGATCTAACTGGCATCCGGATGGACAGCAGGTCGTTTTCTTAAGCGATATGGGTGATCGCTACGGCCTTTATACGATCGATGCCTCACCGTCTAAGGATCATCCGCAGCTCCTGACAGATCCTTCCTACGATGTGTTGTCCCCCCCAAGTATTGCTGGTGATGCCCTGTTTTATGCAGGCAATGGCGTTAATCCGTACGAACAACAGGTGTATCGCCTGAAGATATCTGGTGGCGATCCCGAGCAGGTGACGCGTCTTTCGGGCCTGAACGTTGGCTACCCCTCGCCGGACGGACGGCACTTGGTGTTCATGCACAGCAATGACACCTCACCACCCGAGCTTTACGTACAAAGCAGCGAGGGTGGTGACGCTACGCGAGTAACCCACTCGCCCTTGCCCGCCTTCACCGAACGAAGCTGGGCAGCTGCGGAATACGTCAGTTTCCCCAGTCTTGTAGATGACTACACGCTACATGCCCGGATTCTGAAACCTAGCAACATGCAGCCTGGTACGAAGTATCCAGTGCTGTTTGGGCCCGTTTATTCGAATACAGCGAGGAACCGCTGGGCCGGTAACTACAGCCTCGTACAACATCTGTTGGCCAAGAAGGGATATATTATCGTGCAGGTGGATTCACGCGGTAGCAACGGTTATGGCCGGGCATTCCGTGAAGAGTTCCTGCTGGGTTTTGCCGACCAGGACATTGAGGATTATGCGAGTGCCGTTGCCTACATGGAGTCATTGGATTATGTCGATCCCGATCGCATCGGCATCTGGGGCAGCAGTTACGGTGGCACACTCTCCGTTTATTCTCTGTTGATGAAGCCGGGCTTATTCCAGGTGGGGGTTGCTGCAGCGGCGGCTGTTGACCCTATGTTCTTTGGCACGGACGACGTCGCGATTGTTCGTCGCCCACAGACACATCCGGAAATCTTCGAAAGAAAAGCGCTCAAGTATGCAGCGAATCTGCAGGACAAACTCTTGTTCATCCACGGTATCCAGGACCATGTGGTACCATTCAAGACGACGGCCGTGTTAGCTGAAGAACTGATCAAACAGGGCAAGGACTTCGACTTTGCGTTTGCACCGGGTGCGACGCACGGATGGAGCCGGGAGCGGCATTACAATCGCTATCTGTTTGGCAAGATAATCGAATACTTTGACCGACACCTAGCCACACCGTCTGAGTAGATGCCTGCCAGCCGGCAGGCTGGTCTGCAGGTGTCTTGTTCTGGCCGATTATGTATGGTAGCCTTGATCCAACGATATGCCACCAGTATTTGGCGGCTTATGGCCAGGCCATAAGCCATTCTCGGGGAAAACTACAAAAACACCGACCCCATTTTCCAGCAATGTTCGATAGAGACGGAAAGGCAATTATTCACCACCCTTTTCATTGAAAAGGCATTCTTTTTCAGACATTCTACTTATTGTACGCAACGTTCTGTGCAATGTTGAATCAAGTTGAACAGAGTTGAACCGAAATGAACAAGAAATAGTATGGGTGTCCAAATGGGAATATCTAGTTTTGAAGTATGAATAAATTTATACTGTATTTAATTATTTCAGCATCTTCTTTATGGTGTGAATCTTTACCAAATGCAAAGACTAATGTACAAGATAGCAAAGAGGTTAATTCATACCATATAACATTCAATGGATTGAAATCTCGTTCGATTTCGGTCAAGGCACGAATCCAAGTCGATGAAAATGAATTTTATATCCTTCCTCATGACAAACGATTTCTTCCAGTTATTGAAAGTTGGTGGGATGTTATCACTATTGAAAGCATGTCAGATGATTCGAAAGATCCATTAGAAATTATCGAATTTATAAAAACTAAGGAATTTAACATCACCAAAGCCAAGCTTAACAGAGAAGTAGTAGGCACTCTAGAACTTACATACACCGTAGATATATCATATATAGACAAGAATTATCCCAACCTTAATACAGCAATTGGTAAATCTTTTGGAATTGATTATTTCGTAGTAGCTAAACCATTATTCATATTCAGCAATTATAGATCGGAAACAAAGGTGACAATCAGCCATCCAGCAGGATTGAAAATAACTGTACCATGGAAGAAACAAAATGAGAGCTACATTTCAAATAGTCTTAGAGAGTTTGCGTATGCCAATATCATACTTACCTCTGGTCCGATGAAAACCACTGATATCGTTGTTAGTAACTTATCATATAGTATTGCATCATTCTTAAATAATCAGGAATCCGTTAAACTTATAAAAGAAATGGCAATCGACATTTCAAATTATTATGTCGATTTATTTCCTTTAGATAAGCCCGTTAGATATGTGCAACTTATATATAGTGTACCTGGTCGAGACAGTGGAGGGGAAGCCTATCCCTACAGCTCAACATGTGCCTTTTCAGAAGAATCTATGAATACTTCTATATCCTGGAAAATCACTGTCTTTCATGAGCTTTTTCATATGTGGAATTCCCATCGACTCAATGGCGTAACTCAAAACCGAAAAATGGAATGGCTTACCGAGGGTTTCACAGAGTTCATGACAGAGAGGGCTTTACACAAAAACGGTCATATAAGTAAAAATCAGCTCACAAGCTTGCATGAATCTAGACTCTTACGCCTAAAGAATACAATGATTAGGAAAAATGGCAAAGTCAGTATACTAAATAGTGGGGAAAACAAAGGACCAAATTACAACATTGTTTACGAGGGTGGGTGGTTAATAGCCAATTGGCTTAACAATGAATTCAAACAAAAAACAACAAATCAATGGGATTTTGAGCGCTTTTTAGCACATCTATTTGACAAGTATCCAGAAGACGGAGATCTTACATTGACGGTAGAAGCTTTTCTGTCAGAAGTGAGAGCCATCAATAAGGAAACTGAAAAGAAACTTATCATCTTACTCAATGCTTCAGATTGGGAATCCGTAAAAGAATTCATTTGATAAATGGGTCTAGAAGACGCAAAGATTTTAGAGCCTTAGTCTCTCGTAGTTTGGCATCCTGTAGCATCAGCATGCTTAGCGATTAATCGTTCAAAACCAGAGGTTTTTCTCGTCTTAGCACTCAATTTCACGTTTTCTGGCTTATTTATTCACCTACCGTAAGGGTACTTGTTGACGAAATTTGTCTTGAACGCCCATTTTTCGATATTTCCGTCATTATGAGGATTTAAAGGCGATGTTTTTCAATAATCACGCACGCAACGAACTGAATTGTAAAGCTCTTTTCCGCCTTTCCAACGCTGAAGCTTAACCCAACGAAAATTAACTTTCCAATCCAAGGCAGATGTTGCATCCAATTCATCTGATGACCAAAAAATCGACGGCTTCCTAACATTAAAAAGACTCTCATTTGTCCCTCCTAGGTTTGTACTCTTTAGATGCTGGCCAGCATTAGCAACGCCACCATATAAATATGCCAGTAAGTACCACTCCTCATCCGAGGGAAGATGCCAACCCTCAGGACACGCATTTATAGCAGTATTCCAAGTATAGAGTCGACCGAATGATTGGCAGTTAGAATCTGAATCGTATTTGCATTTTGATTCGGCCATTTCGAAATTCAAATTTTGCGTCATCCAGGTCATAGATGGCGGCAGACCGTCTTCAAATGATACCTTGAAGGATTCCGATTTACCATTCAAGTAGGTGCCATATTCATCCTGGTCAGAAAAAACTAGTGTAGAATCAGGGAGTGCATAACTTACGATCTCATAGGTCTGCTGATCTCGAGTATCCACAAAAGAACTTACTTCTTGAGCTGTTGCTAAAACACTGGACAGGATGATCAACGCAAATGGGTAAATGGCCTGGGCAACTAAAGGTATCTTTAGCATTGTCATTATTTTTTTGTGTATATATGAGCTCCAAAAGTCTCGGCAAATTAAGATGAGAGCTTGTTGAGGTCTGCCGGTCTCACCCGATCAATAACTTCTGCATTCACCCAATAGATATTGGATACCCCTCCCTCTTCATTGTACCGACTAAAGAACAAATATTTGCCATCAGGAGTCAGACTTGGACAGGTCTCGGTATAGTCTGAATTCACACCTGGCCCCAAGTTGATTGGTGTGGACCAGCTGCCATCTTCTTTCCGAAAGCAGACGTGGATATCCTTGTCTTTGGTCTCATCATTCTCTTTTCGCCCATCTACCAACAAAAAGTCTTGTGTAGGGGAAATAAAGCCATGAACGCCAAAATCAATTCCGACTTCGCGAACTTCCGGGAAGCGACCGTCTTGATTAGGTGCGTAGTACATTTTCCCTTGTGAAATACTGGTATAATATAAATCTCCATTTTCAGCGGCGTTCGGGTAGAAGACAAGGTCATCATTTATCGGCGAATCAAGTTCCACAGCCTCACTCCATTTGTCCCCGAGGCGATTTACGTACCATATATGCTCATCTGAGAAAATCGAATCATAAGCTGCAAAATACAACTTGTCCCCTCCATTGGTTACAAAGGCTTCAAACTCATTACTCTTCTCGCCTCCGGTAAAACTTGCCTTTTCAGGCTGCGTCCATGCTGTATCATCAAGCGCTGAGAAAAATACGGATTGAACTTCTCCTTCTCTTTCTCCCGAGAAATACATTTCTTTCAAGTCTGGCGAGAACGAAACCGCATATTCGTATCTGCCTTCGACCGAAACAATACCCGGAGCAAAAAGCTCAGCAGTCAGGCTTGGCGGTTCTTGCCCAAAGTATAATCCTTCTTGGGTCGAAGTTTTTTGATCCTCTAATTTGGGTTCCTTCGTATGGCAGGCAGAAAAAAACAAAGCAAGGAGAACTACTATAAATGGAAAGTAGGCTTTTCTCATGGTTCACGATAGTTAAAGGGTTCAATAACAGTCAAGGTCGATTAGCAAAGCAAGAAAATCGCCTCGGAAACATGAACAAATTTTATCGATCACCGGTTGATCTAGGCCTATTTGACTTGGCGAAAAACCTGAAAGCGCATCCAAGTTGAATAGAAGTTACAGGGTATCAAGAAGAGATCAATTATAAGCTTCACTCCATTTTAATCAGGCGCACGCCGCCCAAGCCCTCTATCGTCTGCTCATCACATCGAAGATAGCCGAAGACAAAATGCCGCAACCACTGCGCAATTTCTAATGTGATATCCGTTGTATCCCCTCTACGGGTGCAGCACTCGAAGTGTCGGTTCTGCAAGCCAAGCTCGCCATTCATGATCTTTAGGTAGGTAGCTCCACCACCGCGTGATCCTGTAGGATAAGCCACTAGACATCCGGTGGCAGTGCCTTTGTGAATATCATAGTCATCACTATCATATTGACGTCGGATATCAAATTCGGCCTTTAGTTGTCCATTTGGTTCTTGCTTCAAATCAATGGTAATATCTCCACTAATTTCGGCCATCCCTCTGTAGGACGCACCTGAATAATCTACCCTCCAACGTCCAATAAGGCAGGGATCAATAGCTTGGGTGAAGCCTCCAATTCCTTCACAGCAATTCGTTTTTGGAGTTAATTGATACCTAAGCTTGGTATATTTGATAGGATCATTTGATAGATGCGTGACTAACAGGGCTACGCTACTTTCCTCATTGCAACTCCCTTCAACTCCCTGATCCGCTACCCAAGGATACATACCGACTCGGTTCGCCACAATGGTTACTTCCATTGCTGTGTTTTCTATGGGGTTAAGCACTGCATCATATCCAGCAGGAATAGACAGATGAATGAGATTGGCCTGCTCAGGTAAGATATCAGTCAACTCTATTTCATGCTGTGCAGGTTTTAGGGTGTAAGTTTGGAATGAGAACCATCTGTTATTTGGTATCATCCCTCCCCCAGCATCTGGGATTTCCTCTCGAATAAATCTATAGTTGAACTTATGAAAAAACGGGCCGAAGTTAATGCTCCGTAGGAAAGACAGTCGGTTTGAATGTCCGGGATGATCATATAAGCCCTGTAGCAACCGTAGCACAGCAGCCTGATTGTTCTCTCTTGCATAGTAGTGAAGGAGTACATAGGCGTTATAGGGCTGCGTAAAAGGAGTGCTAAAGGAATAAGCCCGTGCAAATCGATACTCCATATTATTGCGAGGATAAACGAGAGATGAAAGGTACTCGGCGGCACTTTCATCCCACCATGCATCATATCCGGGACTAGCAGCCGAATGCCCCTCAATATTGTCCATCAAAAAGCAGTGGCCAATCTCATGTGCAAATACAAATTTGCGTTCCCCATTGGATAACGGACGTAAATTGCGTAGCCCAGCTTGTATCCAGCATTCATCTCCCACTGGCCAGAAGGCTCTAGCTAATTCACCAATACGGGTAGTATTATTCAACATAATATAAATACTGCGCTGTAAACTACCGAGATTTTCCATTAGTCGCCTAGAATCGGTAGTTGCTTCGAATGCCATATCAATAAGTCCTTGTCTACCTGGGCTAGGTGTTCTTCCCCAGCTATTAGGGGTAATGACATAATCTCGCCCATTTGGATGGCAATGGACCCAGCAATCATTTCCACCAATTCCGTTCTCTCCTTCAAGGTATACACGCATTAGATCAGCAGGTTCTGACCCAGCTGGTAGCGAGGGAAGTTCAGAACACCTCTGACAAGCCTGACCACTGAGTGGATGTGATAAAACCAATAAGATGAACAAAAGATGAGTGATCCTAAGCGCTTTCATGCTTGACGGACTTTGTTTACACAAAGAAGGAGTAAGGCTTGCATAAAAACCATCGAAAGTTAGTATTCAACAGTATAGCTGAGTATTTGACTCAACTAATATTGGTGTTAGGTTTGGCAGAAAGGTGTTTCCACTCAATCGCGAAACGGGTATTTTTACGCTTATTTTTCACATAACTATTTCCTACCTTGACAATGCATCAGCACATTGGCATCTTCAGCTATTGCCATCGGTAAATTTGAAAAGTCCCATCCTTAAAATCAGGGTTTCAGTCGATGACTCTGACCACCAACTACTACTATAAACATAAAAGGAGAGCGTTCTGAACAAAGAGCTGTTATCCGGCAGACTAGTGCACTGAACAATTCAGTCATTCACTGAGCAGATCCCCCTTCATCTGACAAGACTTCCTGATGGAATTCGTGGCCAGTTATTGTGCACTGCTTGGCCCTCCCGTAACAGACTAAACACCTAAACCATATTACTCAAATTCATAATCATGAAAAAAACCATTCAATCCTTATTCGTCCTTTGCTTAGGGCTAAGTGTACTTACGAATGCCTGCAAAATAAGTGGCAAGAAAGGCAATGCCGTCGAAGAAAACATAACTGAAGCATCAGGCTCTGTGAAAGCGATCCCCATGCCTAACACATTGGCCAGCGGAAATTCCTTTCCTACACCGGAGGCCACTATCCAAGGATGGATCAAGCAATCCAAGGTGGATAATAATGAGCTAGAAACAAACCCCAATATCATTAAGCACGGTTGGGATATCTGGGCAGCATTGACAGAACTCACCGACCAATCTTATGATGGCAATAATCGATTGCGAAGGTTTGAAACCTGGTATGATGATAAAGAGGTGACAAATGCAACGAAAGCAGGAACTCCACTAGTCAATATGAAGAGAACCCCTTCTACGCCTGCCATGCCACGCCAGATCAGCATCCATGCTCCCGAAATTGCCAGGAACGGTTTCAGCGCAACCTCCTTCAATAAATTCGACCCGTCTATGGCAGCGTACATCGTCCAGAATAATCTCCTAAAAAGCGCTGCCCTAAACGATAGTCTAGCGCTACAGAGTTCCAAACCTAATCCCGGCATAGTCACCCTGCATCTACCCACTTCCGCGGTTTCATTGAAGCCCGTCTTTAGCGGCAATACCATTCCAGAAGGAGCAACAAGCGTGAGAATCCCCGTTTGGACTGGTCCCAGTCCCGTTGGCCCTAAGGGCGGCGTCAACATGACGGATACGGTAACCGTGACAACCAACCAAGCCGATGTCAATCACAGTAATAAAATCTACTACATCGATGACTTTATTCACGTTCTAGATGATCAAGGCGCCATACACATCCTGACAGCCATGCACGTAAGTACGAGAGAAACTTTCCGATGGACCTGGCAAACTTTCTGGTGGTCACTAAATCCTAATTCTCCTCAGATTCCAAGTAGCTCTGGTATATCTAATTTACGTCCTAATGTGATCCTGAATGATCCTGCTGCCAGTCGCTATGCTATGGCCATAGCCTACAACATGGTAGTACCCGCTCAACCAAAGGTCGGTGGAAGTGGAGAGGGCCAGAGCTCTATTTATGCCTACAATCCCTACTTGGAAGCTCCTTTCCAACATTCTACCTTTAGCTATCAGACTACCCTGGCAAAATACACCTACGTCAATCCCAATAATGATAGCGGCATCCATACGAATTGTATGAGTTGTCATGGTCAAGCCTCTGTTCCCAATGGCCCGGCTTATATTGCAGATCAATATGTATCAAGAGCTTATGATGGTCAATTCAAAGGGCATCTGCTGACCGATTTTTCCTGGGCTATTGTTCAATTGCAGATTAAATGAGAAATGTTATTGCCCGCTTTCCAGTTTGACGTAAGTGTAACGAGTTAGCTGCAATAAAATGGTCTTACGTAGAGATTTACATTAGCTTATCTGTAGCATTTGTGCTGATTTTCGGCACAAATGCTATCTGTCTTTATGTGCTAAAATGTTTATCAGTACCTGTCTCCCTTAAAGAGTACAAGGCTGAAGGGATGTATTTAACAAGCAATCTTTCTTTCCCATTAGAAGAATACTAAAAACTTCATTTGGAAAGGATTATAATCATTTCCTGTCCCCTTCCAAATCATATGTGGCAGTGACACACCAGAGAATCAGCTTACTTGGAGAATATTTGAACTAAACTTGTCAAAAATCCTTCTACTATGCGATTGATACTATTTCTTCTCTTACTAGGGTTCCAATACTCCATTTATTCCCAGTCTCGGCCTAACGTAATCATTATCGTCTCCGATGACCAGGGTTGGAACGATGTCGGATTCAATGGCGGGAAAGACATCCCTACGCCCTATTTGGACGCTTTGGCGCGAGACGGAATCGTCTTTGATGCGGGCTATGCCTCTCATCCCTACTGTAGCCCAAGTAGAGCTGGGCTCCTGGCTGGCCGCTACCAGCAAAAATTTGGGCATGAAAACAATACGCCCTACAATCAAGCGGATGAGAATGCGGGCCTACCCTTAAATGAAAAAATGCTTTCTGAAGTACTGAAGGAAAATGGCTACGCGACCTGCGCGATCGGAAAATGGCACCTCGGAGATCATGAGAAATTTTGGCCAACGCAGCGTGGTTTTGATGAATGGTTTGGTTTCTACGGTGGGGGAATGAGCTTCTGGGGAAGTACCGGGAAGAAACCAGCCCGATCAGGAGTACTTAGGAATGGCGAGATTGTGCCTCAGTCTGAACTCACCTACTTAACGGATGATTTTACCAATGAAGCTGTCAAATTCATCCAAAAGCAGGAAGAAGATCCCTTCTTTCTGTACTTAGCCTACAATGCTCCCCATGCTCCCATTCATGCCACAGCGGAATATTTAGCCAAAACAGCGCACATCGAAGATGGAGCAAGAAGTGCATACGGGGCCATGGTAGTAGGAATGGACGCAGGAATAGGAAAAGTAATTCAGACCTTAAAGGATCAAGGCCTTTACGAAAACACCTTGATCTTCTTTTATAGCGATAATGGTGGACATCTACATGGAGCCAGTAGTTATCCCTTTCGAGGCCATAAAGGCATGCTTTTCGAAGGGGGGATCCGGGTACCTTTTTTGTTTACTTATGCCGGAGAACTCAAACATCCTCAACACTACTCTCATGCAGTTAGCGCTTTGGATATCTTCCCTACCATATTGGCAGCCGCAAATATTACTCCCGATAAGTCACTGGACGGTGTAAACCTGCTTCCTTTCTTATCTGGGGATACCGCTGCCCCTCCACATCAAACGCTTTATTGGCGCTATTCTGATGGAGCCGGATATGCCATTCGGAAAGGCGACTACAAATTAATCTACTCGGGTTACAAAGAAAAGCTTCTACTTTTCGACCTGGCCACCGATCCTTACGAACAAAAAGACTTAGCCAGTCAACATGCAGATATCGTCCAAGAACTATCTGCAGCCTACCAAGTTTGGAACCAAGAGTTGATCCCGGCCAAATGGTACGATCCTCATCCAGAGAACATTTTAAAAGAGGAACAAAAAAGGCAGGACATCTTAAAAAAAGCTAGCGCGGGCGAAAAAAGACCGAAAAATCCAAGCAAAGCAAAATCAAGATAAAGCAGAAAGACAGAACCAGTTAGCACTGCAGGTAAGAGTCTAGTGGTCAAATTTATATGGGCAGCGCAAAAATAGGTGGGCATGTACTTCCCTATTTGACCAAAAATTGACCCTTTTGAACTTAATTATTGTTATTTTTACACTAAGTATAAAAAAAAAGGCCGCAATTTGTTGATTTTAAACGTGATTTTCTCCAATTTCGCAGCCGAAACTAAGCTGCTTCGGCAGCCTTGTCAACCTAGACTCAAAATTTATTAACAAATATCAAGTGCAAGACTATGTCTAAAAAAATTGCTATCAATGGTTTTGGCCGGATCGGAAGATTGACCTTTCGCAACCTACTACAAAAAGATGGAATTGAGGTTGTTGCCATCAACGACCTTACTGATAATGCTACCCTTGCTCACCTATTGAAGTATGATTCTGCTCAAGGTCCCTTCGACGGCACTGTTGAAGCAACTGAAGATGCGCTGGTTGTAAATGGAAAAAGCATCAATGCTTATTCTGAGCGCAACCCTGAAGCGCTGCCTTGGGCTGACTTGGGCGTAGACGTTGTTTTGGAATGTACCGGTATTTTCCGCTCCAAGGAAAAAGCAGGTTTACACCTTAAGGCTGGCGCTAAAGATGTTGTGATCTCTGCTCCTGCAAAAGGAGAGGGTGTTCAGACCATCGTACTTGGTGTAAATGATGATGAATTGGATCGTCGTGCGAACGTTTTCTCTAATGCTTCTTGTACCACCAACTGCTTGGCTCCTGTAGCTAAGATTTTGAATGACAACTGGGGCATTATCAACGGTGCTATGACTACTACTCACGCTTACACAGCTGACCAACGTATTCAGGATGCTCCTCACAGCGATCTTCGTCGTGCTCGTGCTGCGGCTTTCAACATCGTACCTACTAGTACTGGTGCTGCCAATGCAGTTGGAAAAGTGTTACCTGAAGTAGCTGGAAAGCTTTTTGCTATTGCAGTACGTGTTCCTGTAGTTACTGGGTCTTTAATTGAAGTCAACGTAAACCTAGAAAAGACGCCAACTGTAGCTGAGGTTAATGCTAAGTTTAAGGAGATGGCGGAAGGACCAATGAAAGGTGTACTTCAATACACAGAAGATCCTATCGTATCTAGCGATATCGTACGCAACCCGCACTCTTCTATCTTCGATGCAGGTATGACTAACGTCAATGGCAACATGCTTAAAGTTGTGAGCTGGTATGATAACGAAGCGGGTTACTCTGCTCGTCTAGCTGACTTGACTCACTTGATCTGTACAAAATAAGTCCACTTATTTCACGATAAGTTGACCAGCTAATATCAATCGGATATCTGGAGCCTACAGGTTTCTGTAGCTCCAGATTTTCACGATCTTCATTCCTTCCCACAAAGTCCGGCTCCCTCAGCCGCTTTGCCACCAATATTTTCAAAAAGCACCCATTATGAATCTTGATTTTGCAGGCAAGAAAGCCTTAGTAAGAGTTGACTTCAATGTGCCGCTAAACAGTGCATTCGAAATCACTGATGATACCCGTATCAGAGGAGCCCTCCCTACTATCCGTCAAATCTTGGATAATGGTGGTGCAGCTGTATTGATGTCTCACTTAGGCCGCCCAGGTAAAAAGCGCAAAGAGGATGGTTCGATCGACAAAGAGCGATTTACCTTGAATCACATTGTCGACCATCTGGCAAAAGCGCTGGAAACTACCGTGCTCTTTTGTGATGAAACTGTAGGTGCCAAGGCAGAGCAAATGGCAGCAGACCTCCCAATGGGACAAGTATTGGTCGTAGAAAATACCCGTTTCAATGACGGGGAGACCAAAGGCGACACCACCTTAGCAGAAGCCATGTCTAAGCTGGGAGATGTGTATGTAAATGATGCCTTTGGCACAGCCCACCGTGCACATGCTTCTACGACAACCGTAGCACAGTTTTTTGGTGCAGACGAAAAGTCCTTTGGCTTGTTGATGCAAAAAGAGATCAACAATGCCAATCGAGTGATCAATGATCCGGATCGTCCGGTGACGGCGATCATTGGAGGAGCTAAGGTGTCAGATAAGATTCTCTTATTGGAAAAATTAATCGACTTCGTCGATAACCTGATCGTCGGCGGAGGGATGGCTTTTACCTTCCTTAAAGCACAAGGTGGCGAAATCGGAAACTCTTTGGTGGAAGATGACAAATTAGATCTTGCCTTAAGCTTGGTGGAAAAGGCTAAGTCGAAAGGCGTAAATTTACTCCTTCCTGCAGACTCTAGATTGGCGGATAAGTTTTCCAATGATGCCGAACGACAGATCTCTGACAGTAAGGCTATTCCAGCCGACTGGATGGGTCTGGATATTGGACCAAAGGCAATCGAAAGCTTCAAAGGAACCGTCCTTGCCTCCAAAACCATACTTTGGAATGGACCAATGGGTGTATTTGAATTTGCCAACTATGCTATCGGTACGAAAAGTATAGCCGAAACGGTAGCTCAAGCAACTGCTGAAGGTGCTTTCTCTTTGGTAGGTGGCGGAGATTCAGTGGCTGCTGTGAATCAGATGGGACTAGCAGATAAAGTAAGCTATGTATCCACAGGTGGAGGAGCGATGCTAGAATTCCTTGAGGGTAAGCAATTACCTGGGATCGCTGCTATCGCGGGTTAATAGAACCGAGATACTACATATAGTTCTTTAGAAGGCGCAAAGAGAATCGTATCTCTGCGCCTTCTTCAGTTTTAGATTATGTTTCCTGCAGCTGACTATCAGCATAGGCACTTCCACTATATTTCAAGATCGCTGCACCAATCACGGCAGAAATTGCGTATCCAATCAATACCCCCATTTTCGCCGAGCCAATGTACACCGGATCCCAAGGAAGGCTAAATTTGATATGAAAATCGACATCGCAAATCCAACCCTAGCTAAGATCGCCTCACCTATGACTGCACACAAGCGGAACTAAACTACGCAGTCATAGGTTTTGCAAGTCGCTGTGATCTTACACGGGTACTTTCCAACCATTGTGATAATTAGCTAAGATTAGTTTGTTAGCAGCTGGATCCTTTTTGAATTCACCTCTCTTAGCATCCCAGTACACTTTTCTTCCCGTCTTGTAGGCGATGTTCCCCATTTGAGCATTAATGGCGGCAATGCTTCCCGTTTCAATACCACATTTCAAGGAGGCAGGATCATTGTTTATAATGGCATTAGCAAAGTTTCGAGTGTGGTTATCCAGATAATTGCCTCGACGATTCTGCTTTGGCACAGCTTCCATGTCATATTTATTGATACCCGACTGATCATCTCGGCTGGTTTCAGGAATCAATTCCCAACCTTGACGGTTCACCACTAAGGTTCCATTATTTCCGATAAAGGCAATCCCCTCTGTTCTTCCATAATTGCCATTGTCGATACCGGTAGCGTGTTCCCAGAGCATAGAGAAATTCTCGTATTCGAAAACCGCTTGCAAAGTATCCGGCGTTTCAGAAGCATCATCTGGGTAAGCCAGCTTGCCTCCGGAGGCGATCACAGACTTAGGAGCAGTCGCATTCATGGCATACAGGGCAATATCTATTTCATGCACCCCCCAATCCGTCATCAGGCCTCCTGCATAGTCCCAGAACCATCTGAAATTAAAGTGAAATCGGTTAGGGTTAAAGGCGCGCTTCGGTGCAGGCCCGAGCCACATATCGTAATCCACGCCTTCCGGTGCACTTCCATCGGGCTGTACATCGACAGGTTTCATCCAACCTTGATAGGCCCAAACTTTTACCAAGCGAATGTTCCCAAGCTTTCCAGAGCGGACCCATTCAATCGCTTTTTCGTAATGCCCACCGCTACGCTGCCATTGTCCCACCTGCACCATCAACTTTGGATGTTTCTTGGCTGCCGCTAGCATAAGCCGACATTCCTGTATTGTGTTGGCAATGGGCTTTTCTACATAAACATGTTTACCAGCCTCCAAGGCGTCCACAAACATGCGGCAGTGCCAATGATCAGGAGAACCGATCACGACGGCGTCTACATCCTTGTTGGCTAGAAGCTTTCTATAATCCTTATATAATTTTGGCTTTTTACCGCGGGCCTTTTCCACATCAGCAGCCCGGCGATCTAGAACGGATTGATCAACATCCGCTAATGCCACACAGTTAACATGTGGCATCAGCAGATGTGAACGCATATTGGACCACCCCATTCCATTGCACCCAATTACTCCGTAATTGAGTTGTTCGTTGGGGCTGATCCATGTCGGATTGTTCAGTGCCTCCAAAGGGATCACACTACTTAGACTTAAGGCAGTGCTACCAAGGGCTGCCTGCTTGAGAAATTTCCTCCTGCTATTAGACATAGGTTTTCGTTTTGTTGCTGAATCTCTTTTACTTCTTTGCGAAAGCCAAATTCATTCGGAATTCGGGCTCGACAAAAATTAGCCATATTGACTGATACCGCCAAATATAGCTAGGGAATTTGGTTGCTCACCTACATCTAATTCGCAGAAAATTACAACTTCATGATTCGGCCAAAGGCTAGACTCTGGTCTGCAAGTTTCAGTCGGATGACATATATCCCAGGCTGAAGGTCACCCACAAATAGGTTCTCCGTCCTTCTACCTGAGAAAGCTTTCATAGCTTTACCACCAAGGGTAAATAGTGTTATACTTTCCAATTTCCCCACTTCGGGGAGCTGAATACTAAACGTTTGATCTACTGGATTGGGGCTTATTTTAAGATTGTTAATCTGCTTAGGTTGATTGGAGTCAAGCACAATAAAATCACATGGTACTTCGCCGATCATATAATCTATTTCTCCATTGGAAAAGCAGCGAAAGTCAAATATCGGCATGTCCGTGGCGCAACGCCAATTTCCATTATAGGGATAAAACAAGTAGGCGAGTTCTCCCTCTTCTTCTTCCCAATTGGGAAAATCGATCGAAATCACTCCGATACCCTCAAGAACAATCGCTTCCGCTGTCGAGCCAAAAAGCGGATTCACCATATTCCAGCGTTGATAGCGGAAAGTCACGCCTTCTATATCGATCTCCCCAGCCGCCGTTACAACATTTAGCAAAGGCGGAAAATCGTGGCAGAGGACGTCTCCGACTTCCAATATGGGAAAGGCTAAAGTATCTCCGACCTCCAAACCGAAGTTGTACAGTGGATAAAAGGTACCCTCCAAATACACAAATAAGGTATCTCCGCTCTCACGCACAATTTGCTCTTTAACCCAGTTTCTTACCTCCGGACTAGGGGCCCAATAGTCAACGGAAGCGGTCTCTACCTTAATGACCTTGACCGTCTGGCCTTGCAGTATCGTATCCCGATCATATTGGATTCGCTCGTACCCCCTAAAGGCTACGAAACCTTCTAAGTCATAATGCCAAACATCAGCTTCATTGAACCAAATCTGTGCGGAAAGATAGGCAGGTAGTAGTAGGAAAGCGAGAGAGAAGCACTTCGCAAGTGGCATTGGACTAGGGTTTTCTGCGTTTCTATTGAAATTACAATAGTTTGGCCTGAATGCCCACCATCACGTGCAAAAATGCAATAGGGATTGCATTAATTAACTGAACGTATGCTGCAGATACACCTACAAAAATAGCCTGGGTTTACTATCATAAACCCAGGCCATTCCAATAGAAATGATTCTATTCACCTATAGCTCGCGGATCCATATATTGCGATAGCTCACTGGATCACTGTGATCTTGCAACATCAATGGCGCCTTGCCATGCTTGTTGTTCTTGGGAAGGCCAATGTATTCAGTCGTTCCCTTAATCTCCGTATTGTTTTGGATCAGTACGCCATTATGCAATACGGTAATTCGAGCTGAAGCCACTTTTACGCCATCCTCATTAAAGCGAGGAGCCGTGTAGATGATGTCATACGTTTGCCATTCACCTGGAGCTCGACAGGCATTCACTAAAGGGATTGATTGTTTATAGATACTCCCTGCCTGACCATTCGAATAAGTCGTATTCTCGTAGCTATCTAAAACCTGCAGCTCATACCGAGATTGCAAAAATATTCCGCTATTACCTCTACCTTGTCCTTCCTTCATCACTTTAGCAGGCGTTCTCCATTCGATATGTAGCTGGCAATCTCCGAAGTTTCTTTTAGTTTTTATTCCTCCTGCACCTTTAACAACGGTCATAAACCCGTCACCCATTTCCCATTTGACGTCAGAACCGTCTCCGTGGGTCCATTCGCTGGTATTTTTCCCATCAAAAAGCATGATGGCATCGGAAGGTGCCGTGTTGGAAGCACTACCAGGACTGACCACTCTTGGAACGGGTTTCCACACTTCAGTGGCCACAGGGTCTTTAATTTGAGCCTGCAAACTGAAGGCCAACAAAAAACAAGTCGCTAACAAAAGTTTCGTTTTGTTCATATTCTTCACATTTTAACTGATGATAATAAGCATGCTATAAAGCTTACCATTGGGTTCGCTTGGGGTATCTTTTCTATTGGCTTTTAGCTAGGGCTTAGCTATTTGGTAGGTTAGGTCTACTAGTATTGTTTTGGCAATTTTTTACAGCTCTGGATCACGTGGTAAAAGCGCCACCGCGTCGCCTTTCTTGATCACACCTCCAACAATAACTCTCGCATTAATCCCTCCGTGTCCACGCATCGCGTTGTAGCCCCCTGGGCCCAGGTTTTCCTCCATTCTTGAGCAAGGATAACAATGGCCTGTGGTTTCCAAAACAACCTCTCCAATACGAAACCTTTGATCTTGGAGCGCCAGTAGATTGATCCCGGACACGACGATGTTCCTTCTAGTTAGAGCTGGATCAATACCATCATGAGATAATAAAGTTGCCACGGCATCCAAATGTTCTTGCTGTATCAGAGTGACCTGTCTTTTCTTGCTTCGACCGACATAGTGATCTCCCCTCAACCCTTCCTCTACAGATACTTCTACTTCATTGACCTGCTGCAGCTCCATCCGCTTACCTGGACGGACACCAATCCAAGACACTTCTCCAACTTGGGGTAAGGTATTGATCAATTCCTTGATATTCACTGTTCTAGCCATTATATTGATTTTGCTTTACACTACTTGGGATAAGCCAGCCTTAGCTTGAGGAAGATAAAAATAATTCTTCTCTGATAAATTCTCCGGACTATTTCAAAATTAGATAAAAATGTAGGCATAGCCCTACCCTATCCAGCGTACAAAAAGAGCTATTCAATGATATTTGTTACTAAATTGTAGAATAAATAAAAAAAGTCGCCTATATTTGTTCTACAATCTAGTAACAAAACAATGAAAGAAACCAAACTTGGTGAATTTGAAGAAGTGCTGCTGCTATTAGTTGGCATCCTTCGCGGTGAAGCATATGCCTTTAAACTAGCAGAAGAGTTTGAGAGCCAAACCGGCCGGTCGATATCTATTGGGGCCGTCCATTCTACGCTCAGTAGATTAGAAAAGAAGGGCTTTCTTGACTCTGAAATGAGCGCCCCCTCTCCTACTCGAGGTGGCCGACGCAAGCGGGTTTATTCCATTACGGCTCTGGGCGATCGAATCTTGGCAGAATCCAAGGCCTTCAAGCAATCCCTATGGGATCAGTACCCCCCTCTTTCCACTGGCAACTTAGGTTTCAACCTATAACCATATGAATATCAATAAGGAACATCCTCCGAAGTGGGCCCATAGTTTCTTGCTCTGGTTTCTCAAAGACGAACTTATCGAGGAAGTGGAAGGAGATCTATTGGAAAAATTCGAACAAGAAGTCAAAAAGACTTCTCTCCGTCGGGCCAGGCTTCAGTATTGGTATCAAGTATTCAATTACATCCGGCCGTTTGCTGTCAGAGGCAATTGGTTTTCTCAACTTATGTCCTACGCTATGTTACAAAACTATTTGAAAGTGGCTTGGCGAAATTTGCTACGCCACAAAATGTACACCTTTATCAAAATTGGAGGCTTTGCTTTAGGTATTGCTGCCTGCCTCCTTATCGCTCTCTTTATCCAAGATGAATTAGGTTTCGACAACCACTATAAGCAGGGAGATCGAGTGTTTCGTCTAATTAATCGGGATGATAGCCGTGGAGAAGTGACGAAAGGAACCGCTTTTCAAGCCCCCATTTCAGATGTATTAACCAAAGATTTTCCCGAAATCGAGACGGTTGCGCGACTCTTACCCTACGATTGGTACAACGCTGGTAGTAATCAATTTCGCCCTCTTTCCGCTACCGAAAACAACCACGAATCAACCTTTGCCTATGCGGATCCATCTCTGCTGGACATTCTGGAAATAGAAATGGTATATGGCTCGTCAGAAAGTGCCTTAGCCGAACCGAATAATATCGTCATTTCGCGAAAGGTTGCTGACAAGTATTTTCCCAATCAAGATCCAGTGGGAGAGACAGTGATATTAAATGAAAAACTTGATGAACCCTACAAGGTGGGCGGTGTAATGGAAGACTTTCCTCCAAATGTCCATTTGAAACACGATTTCTTTATCACCTTAGTAGGGGTAGAATTTTGGCCAGGAGAACAAGCTAATTGGTGTTGCAGCAATTATAATACCTACATCCGCTTAAAACCTGGTGCCTCAGCCGAAGCCCTAACACCGAAGCTCTTAGCCATTAGAGACAACTACCTGGTTCCTTTCTTTAGGCGCCAAAACAGTCAAGGAGCTGAAGAAATTGCGGAGCATTACAGCTTAGAACTACAACCGATCCGAGATATCCACTTGTATTCCAAAGGGATTGATGATCACAATCGGCACAGTGACATTAGAATTGTTTGGCTATTCGGTGGGATTGCTATCCTTATTCTCCTACTAGCTGTAATCAACTTCATCAATCTATCCACCGCTAAATCGGCCAATCGAGCAAAGGAAGTCGGTTTGAGGAAGGTTGTCGGTTCCTTCCGATCTAACCTGATTCGTCAGTTTCTAACCGAATCCGTATTATTCAGTCTTCTAGCATTTGTTTTGGGACTACTATTTGCGAGTGCAGCCCTGCCCTTTTTCAATTCAATTGCGGGCAAAAGTTTAATGATTCCCTGGAGCGACTGGCGGTTTTATCCGATGCTTACCGGCGCTCTCCTTTTTGTAGGATTGCTTGCTGGTCTATATCCTTCGCTATATCTATCCAAATTTCGCCCCATTCAGGTGCTTAAAGGAAGCTTGAGTCTAGGCAGCAAGAATAAGCAATTGCAAGGCACCTTAGTGGTGCTTCAATTCAGTATATCCGTGATCCTCATCATCAGTGCCTTTGTGGTATCCCGTCAGATGAATTTCATACTCAATACGGAATTGGGGTATGAAAAAGAACAAGTCCTAATATTACATGGCACGAATACCTTGGAAGAACAATTACCTACTCTAAAAGAACAACTTCTGCAACTCAGTTCGATCAGGAATGCATCGGCCAGCAACTATCTACCCGTCTCAGATTCGAAACGAGATGCCAATACATTTTGGAAAGAAGGAACAGAGCAAGAAGAACTAGGTTTTGGAGCTCAGATATGGGAGGTAGACGAGGACTATCTTGCCACTCTAGGGATCCAAATGGGGGAAGGCCGAAACTTTTCCAGGGACATTGCCACTGACGCTACTGCCTTGATCATAAATCGGCGCATGGCCAAGAGAATGGGACTTGAAAACCCTATAGGTCAGCGGGTAACCAACGGTTTCAGGCCACCTTTTACCATCATCGGTGTCATGGAAGACTTTCATTTTGAATCCATGAAAGGTCGTATAACGCCTTTGTGCTTGGAGTTGGTTAAAAGTACACCAGCTAGCCTTGCAGTAAAATTAGAAGCAGAGCAGGTAGGCGATGCGATTGCAGAAATGACCGCTGTTTGGGATGACTTTTTACCCAATCAACCGATCCGATATACTTTCTTGGATGAGCGATTTGCCAAGATGTACGAAGGAGTAGAACGGACCAGAAAGATCTTTACAGGCTTTTCCCTTTTGGCTATCATCATCGCCTGTTTAGGGCTGTTCGCACTTTCCTCTTTTATGGTAGAACAACGAAAAAAGGAAGTGAGTATTCGAAAGGTTTTAGGTGCCTCTTCCGCCAGTCTATTTCAGCTGCTGACGCGCTATTTCCTGCAATTAGTCTGTATTGCCTTTATCATTGCCATGCCAATCGGCTGGTACCTCATGCGGAAATGGCTAGAAGACTATACTTACGGTATCGATATTTCCTGGGATATCTTCCTGATCGCAGGAGGAGTGACCCTGTTAATCGCTATATTAACCGTCAGTGTTGAGTCCTTAAAAGCGGCCATAAATCCGCCCATCGATAATTTACGTTCTGAGTAATTTCCCTTTTCTTATGACACTTCCGACTGATCTTCAAATAGTGCAGTCCGGTACTTGTTGTATAAAAATGAGATCAACAATAGTAAACTACCCAAGGCCAAGAATATGACGGTCTTGGGTAGTGTTGGAAGATGTGCGATATCATAAAGGAATAACTTCAATAAGGTTACACCAAAGAGTCCTATGGCTCCGATTCTGAGATAAGCTTTGTTTTTCCGAATACCTAGCACAATGAGAAACAAAGCATAGATACCCCAGAGAATACTCAAGCCTAGTTTATAAGATTCTCCCAACTTAAAGGTGGTGCCCCAATTGAGCCATTCATTAGACAGTACCAATAGGACTACTAAATGCAAAAATATGTCAAATACCTTCCCCCAACGTGGCTTCAAATCCCAACCAACTAAACTTCGACTAGCCTGAAATAATAGTCCTCCTAACAGTCCCAGGGCTATATAGCGAATCCAAAGATAGATTGCTGGCCGGCCTAGGTTGTCATAGAAGCTTTCTCGCAAAGCGGTCAATAGCTGGAGTCCACCTACTAAGAAAACCAACACAAGCACTCCCTTTAGTATCAAATTAACCTGTGCAAGGTGTTTCGATTTAAGAATAGAATCATTTAGGAAAGCTAAGCTGGTCAAAAAGAACAAGGTATAGATCAAGCGCCAACTAGTGCCTAAATATTGGTAGTCGCGCAGCAATTGTCGATTTCCTTCTGCGACTCTCAACAACTTGATTTTCTCATTCCAATATAAAGCCAATTCTTGTCCGAATAGACTGTACGCCGAAATAAGCAAGAACCCAGGCAGCATATACCTGCCCCATAATATCCAGATACTACCAGGCTTAAAGGTAGAGGGAGCGGGATTCTTCCGTCTCAACCATAAAAGAGTGCTATATACGGCGATAGCTACGCAGGTAGTGAAGAATCCGATATTGAAGATGGGCGTAAAATTACTGCCTTCATCATAGGCTGTAGTCCAGAAGGCATCCCCCCAATCTTGAAGGAGGCTCAAAAATGAAAGCGTCAGAATTGGATAGGCTAATTTCTCGTATAAATCCGCAGCACGTAAGCGGCCGATCACCATCAGCAGAGCGCCTTCAATCAGCCAGAGCAACGTGACCCAATTCCCATCTAGCTGAATTGGTACGGCCAGCGTGAAGAAGAGTACCACTAAGCCAATCACCAGTAGCAGTACATTCTTGTCCGCCTTATCATTGGTATAAATCAGAGTTCCTACCAAGAGATGGATGACACCATTCAATACGGCAAAGAGCCCCAACATTGAATCCAGTTGTGGATGCTGCGACCATAGGCCATAGCCAATGCCGAAAAAAATAAAGGAATTACTCAGCAATAAGAATACATCTGACAATTGATATTTCTCTGCTCGCACTAGTTTATAGGCTAAGAAAGTCAGGTAGAACAAGACGAAAAATACCACAGCAAAAGTAAAGGCTAAGCCAAAATCCTCCACTCCATCATATTCAATGAGAATCCATGCTGCTAGAAACATCCAACTCAAAGCGAAAGCCGAGATGTAAAGCGCCTTCCAATATTGTCGAAAAGCAACAAATAAGATGCCCACATTGATAATGGCCATATAAGTAAATAGCGTCTGCATATTATCGGAACCGTCACTCAACAAGAACGGAATGGCGTAGGCACCAACCTGTCCGATTAAGGCAATTACTTGTTCCTTATAATAGACTGCAGCAGCTACGGTCATCCCGGTAACGGCTACCATAAGCCCAAAGGCCAATATATCCGGCATGAACTCATAGAAACTATGACTGATATAAGTCATGAAATAGAAAATTGCCATCGCTCCACTTACAAGAACTGCACTATAGGTATGATACTTTTCCTTCAAGCGGATAGCAAGTCCCAACAACACCCCACCCACCAAATACCCTAGAATTACTCGAAGTACGGGACTGATCAGGTCATTGTCTATTGCAAACTTTGCTCCAATACCTACTCCGATAATGATGATGGCTATCCCCAGTTTACTGAAAAGGTTCTCTCCTATGAATTTTTCTAAGCCGCCTGAGTCTTTCTTGAGTTTAGGGGGAGATTTGGTGGCGGCCACGCTAGAAGCGAGCTTGGCTGACTTGGTCACTGCGGGTTGCTCGATAGTCGATGGGGAAGATTCTATCAGTGCTTCCGGCGGATCTGGGTAGGCAGTTTTCGCCTTTAACTTATTCAGTTCGTGTTTGATGGCGTCAATTTCCCGACCGAAGCGCTCTTGCTGCTGATCCAAGTACTGAAGACGGGCGAAGAGTTTTTCAATCTTCTTATGATCTTCATTCATATGGTTTCTATTGGTGTCAGCAACAAAGTTAGGATTTTCAGTTGCGGAAGGCAACAGTACTTGAGTGAACGCGGAAAAGTGAGTAGTCAATGTACCGTTTGCACCGGCGGCTGGATCACAAATTGTAGTCCATTTTTATTCCCCAGTGGCTGGCAATTTAAAATACGGGTTGTAGATGAGTCCAATAATATTCCCCCAAGGATCCTTAACAGTGCCTACCATCAATTCTCCCCCGACATTATGGGGTTCTTCGTGTTTGCTTGCTCCAGCTTCTATCAGGGTAGTATATTTTTGCTGAATATCTTCAACGCCCCAGTAGGTCAACACCGTATCAACCTTGTCCGAACTAGGCTCTTCTTCAGGCAATAAGCCGAGCTCGTAACCACCGATGTTGAATCCCACATAAAAGGGTTCGTCAAAATAGGGCTGCGTTTCAAACGCCTTAGCATACCAAGTCTTAGCCTCAGACAAACTGGCCACCTTATAGATACAAGTACGTAGTCCTAGAATCGGGTTAGACATATCGTTGGGTTTTGGATCAAAGAATCTCTCGGAGGTAAGATAGGCATTTCCTGATTGAAGACTAAGTCCCCAAGCTATGCTTTCTTTCATGATCCAAGAGCCATTTCTTACGTCCCATTCCCCCTCCATATCCCACTAACTCCCCATTGCTCCCCAGGACTCGATGACAAGGAATCAGAATGGCGATCTTGTTCAACCCATTAGCACGGCCGACAGCTCTAATCGCTTTGGGTTTACCTAGTTTCTCGGCTTGTTCTTTGTAGGTTCGAGTGGAGCCAAAAGGGATAGTTTGCAAGAGCTGCCATACTGATTGTGAAAAGGCGGAACCTGGCGTGTGTAGCGGAACTGTGAATAGCTTGCGCTTACCTTCGAAGTATTCCGCCAGTTCTTGCTGTAGCTGCTGTAGATGATCATTTTCACCTGGTAGGATTACAGCATTTAGGCGCTTCTTTAGGTCCTTGAATTCCGTCTCTAGCATGGGGCGGTCTGTGAATTCGGTCAGACATACTCCTGTGGCAGTCGCTCCGCCAAACATAGGGCCAATCGGAGTGGTAAAACGGACCAGATGGATTACCGTTTTTCCTTTTTCCTGAGAAGGTGAATGATCAAAGGTTGATTTAAAGGAATCATTGAAACCGCTTATAGATTCAAAACCAATATCATAGGCGGTATGCGTGATGGATTCTCCATTGCTGATTTTGGTAAATGCACCATTGATCCTATACAGTCTTTGATAAGCCTGGAAAGTCATATTATGGTGTTTCTTGAACCAGCGCCGGATTTGACTGGGTTCAACCCCTCTTTGTCGCAGATCCCAATCCTTTAATCGTCGATATGGGTGCGCCTCCAACTCATCTAGAATCTTCTGGATGTAGTCAGGGGTGGCCCCCAATTCATCTAGCGGTCGGCAAACCTTACAGGGTCGAAACCCATTTACGATGGCTTCATGCGAAGTATCATAAAACGAGACATTTTTCGCTTTGGGAGTGCGGGCCGTACAGCCGGGTCGACAGAAGATTCCGGTAGTCTTCACACCTACAAAAAATATCCCTGCATAGGTAGTATCCCTTCGAACTATAACGTCATATTTTTCTTCAAAACTCAGTTTGTTCGCCATATCATCATTCTTTTTGCCGGAAAATTACTTGGCTTTAGGTAGTATCGCTACCGAAAACTGAACATGGATTTTTTTCGGTATGTCTACCTAGTCCTCTTCTTCCTCTAAGATCTCCTTTACTCTTCCAACAATTCCACTTTCTAGACGCACCTTAATGCCATGGGGATGGGTACGAGAATTGGTTAAAATTCTAGCCACAAATCCGGTTGTAAGTACCCCAGTTCTCTGATGATGTTTCTGAACCACCTTTACCTTTTGGCCGACGCTTACATCTTTTCTATTTCTTCCGTCTGGTAACATACTGTAATATTTCAATTGATATACGCTCGAAGGCTGTAACCGCCATCGCTAATCTTCCTTTCACGAAGGTATCATCTTTATTGTAAAGGAAAAGGCGTGACAGGAGATTCTCCCATCACGCCTCTAAAACTTACCATATCAATTATTACAACTACCAAATGACGCTCTTCCAGTCCTTCTGCAGTTCCTTTCGGAATCGCTCTGTCCATTCATCAGAGAGATCATCCGCCAGCTTCTGGTAGTAAGGGGGAGCTACTGAAAAATCTTCCGTTGCAACACCCAAGTACTTCACGGCCTTCCGGATCGTTGCTTCGTAAGACTGAATAAAGTCTTCATAGACGATCGTTAATGCCTGAGCTCGAGCCTGATTCAACATATCTTGTACTTTGGCCTCTCTTAGGCTAGTCTCGAACAAAAGGTGTCGTATCGCAGCAAAATCATAGCGATTTCGAATGTCTTCAGGGCGGTAATTTTGCTCCACCCCTTGAGGTCGATGCCAAGTTTCACTGACAATAGCTTTCCACCAACTCACCGCCTGTCGAATTTTATTTCTCCGAGTTAAGAAGATATGCTTTTGATTTGGCATTACATTTTGCCAGACCTCAAAGTGATTAGCGGTGGCAGGGTGCTTCAAACCCGGAACTTTCCTTAGTTCCTCGATTAAAGGATCATCTTCTCTCCGAGGTGCATTAACCTTGACGCCAAAGACCCCATTGGGAGTAGAGCCCTGTCTCCAAAGTTCTCTGCGGAAAGCTTCGTGATCTTTAACCTTATAATGAGCAAGTAGATTTCCAGGGTCCTGGAAGTTGAAGTATTCTTCTGGTTTTCCAGCCAAGCCTGTTGATTTTAGGCCTTCACAAAAGAGGCTGCTACCATTTCTCTGGCTAAACCAGATCGTATAACACAATTTCGGTTCCATTTCTAATCTTTAGATGGTTATCCGATGCCCTAGACTCCGCGACCTTACACTTCAGTCAGTAGCAACTAAAGGATTAAGCAACCGCCTCGTCAGCAACAGTAAGTCGCTGGTGGTTCCAGAGCAAATGGGATAAATAATAGATAAGCAGTGTAGTGACGCTACACCAAAAAGGATTGGATAGCTAGCTATCCACAGCAGTTACAGCTTGGAAGAAACTACTTCCAGCTTACTGTATGATTAGAAATGATTAAAAATTGCATGATGGGTTGGTAATTTGAAAGTCCAACCATAGTCAGGAGAGAAAAGTTCCAAGGGAGTGCAGATAAATTACTTCTTATTGAAATATTATCTGCACTCTCCATTTTTTATTCAACTACAGCTACCTCTTTAAAAGGACGCTCGTATTCGAAGATGTATTTCTTGCCATTCTGCATGAGGGTGCAGAACAGGGCTGTACAGTCGTACGTTACCTCAAATGGCTGATTGATATCAAAACTTTCGTCAGTGACTCGGAAAACAAAGTCAAAGATTTGCTTCTTCTTAGCCGTTATTTTGCGAATGCGGAATTCTTCATCACCACTCAGTCCTTCTGGCTTTTCCACCACAAACCAAGCTCCTTTGGTCAACCCACCAAGCCATTGTGCAGATGGGTAATCCGCTAAACCTTCTTCAGGCTCAGGAAAAGCTCCATTCGCTGATGTGAATTTGATATTGTGTTCATTCGGTGAATTGGTAAAGAAGTACTTGATCATCAGCTGTACCAAGTTGCGCTTTTCTGGGCGCATATCCCCATTCCAAATTCTGTAGACCTCGCCTGTAGTGGCGCCGTATATTACACTTCCCAGTGGACAGGGTGTAGGTTCGGGCGTGAACCTCAGTCGGCGTTGCGTTCTGGAATTAATATTTCCTTCCAACAAAGCGGAACGGACAAAGCGAGCACAATTCGTGTAGTCTTTTCCGAAAGCATTGTATACCACGCTCCCTTTTCTTTCCATCATATGAATATACTTCATAACCTGTTCATAATTGATGGTAGAATTGAAGGAGACGTACATAGCGCCGATAGACTGCACGATATCTCTATTGCTATCAAAATAGCGGATTATCTCTTCTTGATTGGTCAGATTTCCCTCCGCATCAAACTTCCCTTTGATGGTAATTTTAACATCAGGATCTGTATTTTTTGTTCTTAGGCGAGCTAGGCCTTTAGGAGCCGTGTATCGACCTAGGTCTGCATACTCTATCTCTCCGGTATCCTTGTGGATAATGGCCATTGCGGCATGGCCCCCGGGAACGAGCCCTTGTTTAATTATTCCAAGTTTTTCACACACCCAAATGTGCCAACCACCATCGGGGCAGGTGTAAAAGTCTGGGAACGCCATGATGATCGCATGGGCGTTTGCTTCAACGTGATTCATCTTTCTCTTTTTTCTATTAGGTCCTGTCTTATTACAAGAGCTTCAGAAGCTTCCTGCAGCCCTCATTACTCAGGCTGAAAATAAAGGGTATCCGCCAAAAAACCATCATTATAGTGAAAGTAATTTCACATTCTCGCCATTTCCAGATCGTACATCCGATGGCATTAGGTTGTCCTAGATTTTTTTTGGTTCAATATAAAAGTCGGCATCGACCTCTATCGAATCTTCATCAGTCCCCTGTAAAAGGTGAGTAGTCCAAGTAGTTCGAGGCATCAGCCATTTGTATTGATCCCCGATTTTTACTCTAATCGGCATGGCAAATTCCTTCAGGCAATTTGCCCAACGGTACTTCAACTGCTGCTTCTCTACCTTGTATTCCAGCACGGGAATATCGGTGGACCGTAGGTATTGGTCAAAAAAGACTTTAAGATCTAGTCCCAACTTTTCGGCGAGATAATCCTCGATCTGCTGAGTCGTAACGGTCTGATGATAAAAGGTTTTATTGAGTCCCCTGAGGGTCTGGCGCCACAGCCCGTCGTTGTTCACCCATTGTCGTAAGGTATGGAGCATGTTCGCTCCTTTGCTATACATATCCCCTGATCCGCTATGATTAACTCCATAGGAACCAATGATCGGTCGATCATTGCGAATATTCTGACGTGTTCCGATCACATACTCAGAACAAGCCTCCTTGCCGTAATGGAAATCTAGGAAGAGGTTTTCGGAATAGGCTGTAAAGCTTTCATGTATCCACATATCCGCGATATCACGATAGGTAATATTGTTGGCAAACCATTCATGCCCCGCCTCATGAATAATGATGAAATCAAATTTAAATCCCCATCCGGTACCGCTAACATCTCGCCCGCCATAGCCATTTTCAAATCCGTTGCCATAAGTGACCGAACTTTGGTGCTCCATACCCGGATAAGAAGGGATAGGGACCAAACCAATGTTCAAAGGCATCCAGCATCCGAGGCACGTCCTTGAACTGCTTTTTAGCTGCTTCTAAATTGTACGGAAGCACGTAATAGTCACAATCCAAGAAGCCCTTGGCTCCCTCATATTGCTCGGAAAATTGCACATAGTCGGACACGTTAAGATTGATCACATAATTACTGATCGGATTAGACACAAACCAATGAAAGGTTTTGCTCCCATCATCATGCTCATCTACTCTACGTAATCTCCCATTGGAAACGTCCATCAAGCCTTCAGGAACTTTCACACTAATCAGCATACTATCTACCTCGTCATACATATGGTCTTTGCAAGGCCACCAAAGGGAGGCGCCATCTCCCTGGCAGGTAGTCGTGACGATATCCTTGTCATTTAAGTCTTTCCGCCAAGTTAAGCCTCCATCCCAAGGTGGTCTTCTGCTCACCTTGGGTTTACCCCCAAAAAAGATATCCAATTCATAGACGGAAGTCACCTCCAAATCCTTCGGTAGATCAATAAAATGGGCATTCCCCTCCTTGGTCATCTTCATCTCCTGCCCCAAGAATACCACCTTTTCAATCTGCATGGGTGGCTGCAGATCAATCTGCATCCGATCTCCTGCTTCCAGGACCTTAAATTGCAACTTATTTACGCCCTGCAAAGTACTGTCTGCTGGATTCACGTCCACTTGCAAATGGTAATAGGTAAGATCCCACCAACTTCGTTCAGGGGTGATGGTGCCTCTAAGCGTATCTTGACGGGTAAAGGTCTCTTGAGCCGAAAGCAGGCTCGGCATGAGTAGCAGTAACAGCAGTAAATACTTGTTGTTCATTCTTTCTATTTTGGTATTCGTTCTCTTTTGACAATGAAAATTTCACGCCTAATCCAAGTGCTTCATTGGAAGATCTACAATCACAAGATCTCGATCTCGATCTCGCCCTTTCTTAAGCACATTGCCTGTCGCATCAACGATCAGGCTTTGTCCTCCATATACCCTTCCCTTCCATGGTCCTTGGCTTATCTCGCCCACCAGGTCCGTACCGATTACTGGGCAACGAATAGCTTTGGCAGCAGAGATCACCGTTTTTTCCAATTCCATGCCGTGAGCTGGCCAATCCTCGGCCTCCTTGGCCCAGCCATAAGGAATCAAGAGTAAGTCCGGTGCAAGCGCGGTCATTTCCTGCTTCACTTCTTCCACAAATGAATCAGCACAGATCATTAACCCCAGTTTCCCCCATTCCGTATCTACCACCTTCACCCCTTTGCCCGATCGATAGGGAGGCTCCATCAAATCTGTCAAAATATTGATCTTGCGGTGCTTCAGCAGCAGCTCTCCTCTTGGACTCAACAGGATGGCCGAATCATACAGGTCTTCCCCGTCTTTTTCTCCTAACCCAATTACCACATACATGCCGTATTGACGAGCTAAGGTGCCCAAGGCTTCCGAATCTGCACCAGGAATCGGTTGTGCCTGCTGGTGGGCGTCCGGATTCACCCACCCCATTAAGGCCATTTCTGGAAAACAGATGATATTCACCGCTGCAGCTTGCGCCTCTTTCATGGCATTTTCGATGCGCACAAAATTGCCTGGCTTATCCCCGTCTAGACAGAAGATTTGCGCTGCTGCTACTCTGATTTTTTTTAGACTTTCCGTTTCTATGGTCATCTGTTGATTGGCACTTATTGAGCTTGCGAGAACAAGGATAAGCAAATGGGAAGAAACTTCATATCCCAAAATAGCAATTTATGGGTAATGCGAGAAGATGGGATATTGTGGAAGGGAGCAGGGAGATATTGTTGGCGGGAAATCCATCTGGCTTTCTTGACAGGCACCAAGCATGTCTGGGGTAGTTTTGAGAGGATGGAGGATAAAAAGAAAGCTGCTGACCTGCATCGAACTTGGCCTTAGCAGCTCCCAATTATGCTAATCACAAATAAACGCAGAATTTTAGGTATAATGATAATTACTCAATAGTCAAGAGTACATGGCCTTTGTTGATGAGAAAGACGGAGTATGAGTGGGCGTGGGTTGGGTTTTGAAGTTGCAAATTTCGAAGAACGGAGCAATACTTTTGTTTCAAAGCTCTAGGAGGTCCCAAGCTTCTCGAAATTCAGCAGAACGAGGCGCCCGCTGGCGTTTTATACTTTCAACCAAATGGATTTCAGATCCAAAGCTATTGAAGTCTGCTGCAGGCAGAATGTAAAAGACCTCCAATTTCGGGATAAAAAGAATGGCAAAATCAAAGTCGTTTTCTGCGTAATTGGCGCGCAGCATTTGGCGACGATTAGTACGTGTTCGACGATTATCTACTACATAGTTCTCCTTCTTGTCGTCCCACCAGGCACTTTTGACTTGGACTTTGAATAGATTTCCCGTTACATCTAAGATTAGATCATAAGGGAGATAGTCTCCAAGAGGAGTTGATACTCCGTAGCCGCGCTTAAGGGCTGCTAGTGCCACCGCCTGTTCAGCAATGGCTCCTTTTTGTTTTGTGAGCATTAGGAACGCGTTTCGAGGTACTACCTTCGAAGTTGGAAACTTCGAACAACAGGTATAAAACACAAAAAGCCAGTCAAAATTGACTGGCTTTTTTCTTTGTAGCGGAGGCAGGACTTGAACCTACGACCTTCGGGTTATGCGTACCACTACAGCTTTCGCTGCGCGCTATCTAAGATAGCATTTGATGGTCTGGACTTTCTCTTCATCCTTTCCTAAGGAGGAGGATGTCTGCCATAAAGTCTCTACACCTTCCGATAAGTTAACACTTAAAGGCTTGGCTCGGGATTACCACATTACAGGCTTCCCCGAATTTGACAGATGATCACCAAAGCATTTCTGCTAAGGCAGCCCTTTACGAAAATTTGATGGTTCAGCATTCTGAACACTGATCTTGCGTAAATGGATTACAAAATCATAATTTCAAAGATCCGATATCTTGAGCCCGACGAGCTACCAACTGCTCCACTCCGCGATATTGGATTGCAAATATAAGGCGACTTTTATTTAAATGCAAATAATCACACTAAATTCCATCAATTATCTTTTCCAAGGGTAAAAAACTGGAAGCTACGGTGGTCTCCTTTGGCATTCCTAAGTTGCCCCCAATAGGCACCGGCAGGGAGATCCTTTATCCTTAGCAAATAGGTGTTTTGCAATGATGGAATATTACTGATCTGTTGTACGGGTCTGCCCAATTGATCGTATATAAATAAATCGATCCCCCCCGGCGCACCGAAGGCTTCAGGCCACTTTAGGTTAAGTTCATCCGTGGTGGGATTAGGATAAACCTTAATCTTATGAGCAAAATCCTCCTCATTTACATCAACCGCACTGATATTATCCTGTTCAAAGAAGAAAAGCTGTAAATCATCAAAATAAAAGCCATCAGCTGTGATGAATCGATCACTAACAAATTCAAACCTAATCCTGAATTCATCTCCTGCTTGCAAGAAATCCTTCAAAGCAATGTTTTCGTGTACCCAATCTAATTGGGCACCATCGTAGACCGGCTCTCCCTCTCTTTGATTCCGTGTACCAAGTTCAGAGTATTGACCACAAAGCGGTTCGAAACCGCCATTGTTTACGGCTATCTGCACTTGTACAAAATCAAAATCGCTCTCGGTGATCCAGCGCGCCCAGAAACTCAAGTAAGCATCCTCGAAATCCGGAGCAATAATGGAGCTCTTCATCTCTAAGAAAGTGTTGGCATCATTGCCGTATCTTCCGGATGGAGAATCTGTCATGCTAGAAGGAGCGCTGACAAAATTAGAAGTGGTAATGCCCCAGCCTTCTTGTGATTGCCAGTTATTGGTTGTACTTAAGTTGTCTTCTAGCAGTGGTTCCTTCAGTCGTATTAGTTTTTCAATGGTATCCCGAACAAGGAAGCTGCCATTATCTACACTCAATTCAAATTCTACCAGTTGTCCTTCCTGTAGATCTCCCGTCAGGCTAAAAGCAAATTCATCCTGTACCTCTTCATATAGATCCAGATCGGTAAAAGTTTTGGAGCCAAAATCAACTTCTACCGCAGGAGTAAGGGATGTAAGTTTTACGTCTAGCGGTCCGGGCTCAAGGCCATATCGTTTTAAAGAAAAGGCAATCGATGGATTCTCCATAGACAAAATTGCTGGTCCACGGTCCTTGGCAATCCCAAAACGATGCAAGACCCTGGTGGCCGCCAGATTCATCCACATACTTGCTTTGCAATTGGGAAGAATTTGACCCTGTGAGGGCCAAAAACCGCCGCCTTGTCCCCCGCCGCCAACCTCTGGCGTCATAGATATAATATCTACAGCTCCATACATCCAATCGTCGGCATCTCCATTTACTGTATACCCCACCGTCTCAGAGCCCGTACCCGCTAAATAGTTGTTTTGTTGAGTATACAGTTCTG
>ENA-UENX01000077-UENX01000077.1-marine-metagenome-genome-assembly--contig:-NODE-77-length-49347-cov-3.785842_pt1 | contig 49347 bp, 42 predicted proteins | sample MGYA00237875_ERZ529327 | MGnify/ENA primary metagenome ERZ529327 (study PRJEB26372, sample SAMN05368347) | marine metagenome | biome: cultured habitat; feature: ocean water; material: water; isolation... | reverse complement strand
AGAAGATTCAAGGCTTTAGGTCACAGTCCAGATGAATAAGTTTAAATCAGTTCAACGCTTGTCAGAGCACCAATAAAACATTGACAAAAGAAACTTATGAGCAAGACAGATGTGCTAATCATTGGCTCTGGTGTAGGTGGTATGTCTACTGCGATTGAAATTGCCGAACGTAGACCAGATCTTAAGATTACGGTTCTAACAAAAACCAATGACAACGAAAGCAATACGCGTTATGCCCAAGGTGGCGTAGCAGCAGTATGGGACCTGGAGGTTGATTCGCACGGAAAACACATTGAAGATACTCTAGATGCTGGCGATGGACTTTGTGATGAGGATATTGTAAAAATTGTGGTAGAGGAAGGACCTGAACGTGTGCAAGAATTGATCGAATGGGGTGCCCGTTTTGATAAGGACAAAAAGGAGAAGTATGACTTGGGGCGTGAAGGTGGGCATTCTGAAAATCGGATTCTCCACTATAAGGATCTCACCGGCTGGGAGATACAAAGGGCTGTACTCGAGAAATCGAAGGAGTTTAATAATATCGAAATTCATGAACACTTCTTTGCTGTAGATCTAATTACACAACACCATCTTGGGCACATCGTAACCCGATTAACGCCAGATATTGAATGTTATGGGGCCTATGTCTTGAATAAGTCGACCGGCGAGATAGAGACGATCTTGGCTAAGGTTACTGTCGTTGCCACTGGAGGTGCAGGCCAAGTATATCGCAATACTACGAATCCGGTTATTGCCACCGGTGACGGTATTGCCATGGTGTACCGGGCTAAGGGACATCTGGGGAACATGGAGTTTGTACAGTTTCATCCAACGGCTTTGTACAATCCAGCTGGAGAAAACCCAGACTTTTTAGTGTCGGAGGCGGTGAGAGGGTTTGGCGCCATTCTTAAGAAGCGTGATGGATCACCATTTATGCAGAAGTATGACAAGCGTGAATCTTTAGCACCAAGGGATATTGTAGCGAGGGCCATCGACAATGAGATCAAGATTAATGGTGAGGAATGTATGTTTTTGGATTGCCGCCATCTGGATGAAGAAGGCTTCAAAGCGCATTTCCCAACGATTTATGATAAATGTATGAGCATCGGGATTGATCCGATGAAAGATATGATTCCAGTGGTGCCGGCCTGCCATTATATGTGTGGAGGAGTTATTTCTGATGACTTTGGGCGCAGCTCTATCCGCAATTTGTATACCTGCGGCGAATGTACCAGCACCGGACTGCATGGCGCCAATCGCCTAGCGTCGAATTCACTATTGGAAGCGCTGGTATTTGGTAATCGCATCGCGCAAGACCTTGTCCAACTGGTAGATGAAATCCATTTTCAAGAGGATATTCCCGATTGGAATGCGAGAGGAACCATTCAGCCGAAGGAGATGGTTTTGATCACCCAAAGCTGGAAGGAGTTGAAGGAAATTATGTCGAGTTACGTTGGGATTGTCCGCTCTAATGTACGGCTCAAAAGAGCTATGGATCGCCTACATTTGCTCCATACGGAAACGGAAGCATTGTATAACCGGACTGTACTCTCTCCGCAACTGTGTGAGTTAAGGAACTTGATTACGATCGGATATCTGGTAACTAAAGCGGCAAGTATGCGCCGGGAGAGTCGTGGCCTACATTATACCACCGATCATCCTGATAAAAACACTTTTGTGCAAGAATCAATTTTGTAATTAAAAATGGATAATGTTGAATGAAGAATGCACCTCAAATTATACATTAATCATTCAACATTATTAATTAAAACTACCATCCATCCCCGTCCAGCAAATCGCCTAGACCGCCTAGGACACTTCCTTCACCTTTTGACTTACCGCCATAGTGACGAGAGGCTGAAACAATCCGATCTGCTAATCGGCTGAAAGGTAAGCTTTGGATCCATACGGTTCCTGGGCCTTCTAACTGCGCATAGAACAGACCTTCTCCACCAAAAACCATGTTTCGGATACCCTTGATCATTTCGATATCATATTTCACATAGCGTGTAAAACCTACTAGACAACCCGTGTCGATGCGAAGTCTTTCGCCTATTTGAAGCTCTTTCTTGATAACGGTTCCACCAGCGTGTAAGAAAGCCATACCATCTCCCTCTATCTTTTGCATGATAAAACCTTCTCCACCAAAGAAACCGCGGCCCAGTTTGCGACTAAACTCAATTCCTACAGATACGCCCTTAGCTGCACACAAAAAAGCATCTTTTTGGCAAACAATCTTTCCTTCTAATTCAGTAAGATCTAAAGGTATAATACGACCAGGATAAGGAGCTGCAAATGAAACCTGCTTCTTTCCTTCGCCAGCATGCGTAAATGCCGTCATGAATAGGCTCTCCCCCGTAAGTAGTCGTTTACCGGCAGAAAGGACTTTCCCCCAAAGGCCTTTGTTTTGCTCTTGGTGGCTCCCGTCTCCGAATATCGTGGCTAGTTCTATATCCTCGTCCATCATCATAAAACTGCCTGATTCGGCGATGACAGTTTCATAAGGATCGAGTTCGATTTCAACAAATTGCATTTCTTCGCCAAAAATTCGATAGTCAATTTCGTGTGCTTCCATATTGATGGTTTTGGTGAGATGAAAAAGCTGATTCGTCTGATAATCAGCATTATCAATGGGTAAGAATAATCTTAATACCTATTTAATAATGGGTTTACAATAAAAGGGTTTATTTGCTTCATAGCGGGATAAATATATCCAGCATTACGCTCTCCTTCCATCTTTAACAGACAAAAGGAGACCTTCTAACGACAAAGATCTATACTGTAGCCCTATATACTTTGGCGAAGGCTGTGCAGAGGCATAGCCTTTACTTTTTCTAGAAAAGTCCTTCGAAGCTATCCGGTACGCTAGGAGATTGGCCGGTATTGGAGAAGTCCCAGTTATACTGATCCATTGCTTTCAAACTTTCCGTCAGCAAGGAGATACAATTACTAATATCTTCCTTATGTGCTAGCTCGATGGTTTGATGCATATGTCGTAAGGGGATGGAGATGGCTCCTGCAATGGCTCCTTTCTTACCATATCTTTGTATACCGGCTGTGTCGGTTCCGCCTTTGGGTAGTATTTCTGGCTGCCACTTGATTTGCTTGTCAGTAGCCACTTTCTTCAAGTAATTGATCATGCGATAGTCGCAGATGGTCATTCCGTCTAAGATCTTAATAGCAGCTCCCTTTCCAAGGCAAGTTACAGCATCATGCCCATTAGACCCTGGGACATCAAAAGCTATAGTGACATCCAACCCGAGTCCAAAGTCGGGGTCGATCAAGTGGCTAGATGAAATGGCTCCTCTCAAGCCCACTTCTTCTTGCACCGTAAAGACACCATAAATATCGTAAGGGACTTCTTGGTCTTTCAGGGCGCGTAAAGCCTCAATCAAAATAAATACGGAGACACGGTTGTCTAGAGATTTGCTATTCACACAATCCCCCATTTCTATCAAGGCACCCAATCGAGTCACAGGTGATCCAATTGGGACTAGTTTTTCCGCCTGCGCTTTTGTCATACCAAGGTCGATGAAGTACTCATTGAGCGGTACCTGTTTACTGCGTTCCTCGGGACTCATGATATGTATCGGTTTGGAACCCATTACCCCGACAACGTCCTCATGACCGTGTACAATTACACGCTGAGAGGACAAGGTCTTTGGGTCGAAACCTCCAAGTGGAACGAAACGCAAAAAGCCATCGTCATCGATGTAATTTACCATGAAGCCAATCTCATCCATATGAGCTGCGACCATCACCTTTTTGGGACTTTTTCCCTTTTTTACGGCGATCACATTACCCATATTATCTACTGATATCTCGTCCACCAAGGAGCTAACTTCTTTTATGACGAACTCCCGTACTCGCTGTTCGTAACCAGGCGCGCCTGGTAATTCGCAGATGTGGCGTAATAGATCTACATTTATCATAGTCCTCTTGCTGGTTATAATGGTAAAAAAGCGCGGTAAATTAGCACTAATTTAGGAGGTGGTAAAATTTTTTCCCTTCTCCTTAACCAATACGTAAAAAAAGCGCTCGTTTTACTGATGTGCCATCAGGCTTTTCAGTAACATTGTAGCTTTCAAAGCGAAATTGTCAGCATGTCCATCCGAAAACTGGCTAAAGAAACCGTCATTTACGGAGGTTCCACCGTACTGAACAAGGTGCTGAATCTCATTTTGGTTGCGCCTTATTTGACGCGGGTATTTGAGGATGACCAGGGGGAATATGGTATCCATGGTTTGATGTACGCATTTGCGGGCTTTTTGTTGGTTATTTTAACATATGGGATGGAAACCGCTTTTTTTCGTTTTGGCAACGAGCAGCAAAATCGAGCAAAAGCATTTTCGACAGCTGCGATTTCCCTATTGGTGAGTACCCTTGGTTTTGTAAGCTTAATCATACTTTTCTCTACTTCTATTGCAGGGTTCCTAACCGAACCTCAGGATGGAGCTTATGTGATCTACTTCGCCTTGATTATCGGTTTGGATACTTTAGTAGCGATTCCATTTGCTTCCTTACGCTTGGAAAATCGTCCCATTCGCTTTGGTGTTTTTAAGATGATCAATGTGCTGGTTAATGCCCTGGTGATGCTATTCCTCTTGGAGGCCATCCCTCGTTGGTTTGATGATGCTAGTGGATGGGCAAGTTGGTATGACCCCAGCAAGAAGCTGCATTATGTTTTTATAGCGAACCTGGTGGCTAGTGCCATAACCTTCCTACTATTCCTACCTTATTATCGACGTTTACGAGGCGGATTTGATTGGGGTCTCTGGAAAAAAATGTTTCGGTATGCAGTTCCTCTAGTTGTGGTCGGAATTGCGGGTATGATCAACCAATTGTCTGATCGATACTTTTTGAAGGAATGGTTGCCTGGTACTTATGAAGAGAATATTATCCAGTTGGGCATTTATGTGGGCTGTATCAAGATTGCAGTGCTCATGAATCTCTTCACGCAAGGCTTTAAATTTGCTGCAGAGCCCTTTTTCTTCCGGAACGCCTCGCGGGCTGACGCCACCAAGATATATGCCGAGGTAGGGCAAGCCTTTGCTTTAGTAGGGAGTGTCGCTTTTCTCGGATTGATGCTCTACATAGATATTGCCAAATACATTGTGGCTCCGACCTACCATGGTGGTTTAGCGGTTGTTCCCATTCTTCTGATTGCCTATCTATTGTTGGGGCTATATTATAATTTTGCGATCTGGTATAAGCTAAAGGATAAGACCCACATCGGTGCCTGGATCGCTTGTGGCGGGGCCATCATAACCATTAGTTGTAACTATTTTCTAATCCCTTTGTGGGGTGTGCTGGGGGCGGCATGGTCTGCCTTGTTCTGCTTTCTAGCGATGTGTATTGCTTGTTATTTGATTGGAAGAAAATATTATCCTGTACCCTATCCCATTGCCAAGATGCTGATCTATCTCTTTGTTGCTATTCTGTTATATTTTGTCAGCGAATGGTTGCGCCCTTCCCTGGAAGATCTTCCCTTGCGACTAGTGGTAAACACCTTAATCCTCGCAGTATATGGTGGGTTTATCTTCATGATGGAGAGAAAAGGCTTAGTCCGAATGTTTTTCCGGCCCCAAGACTAAGTAGGTAGGATCAACCGTTTCATAAGTAGTGTCTAAAGTTGGATTCACAAATACGGATTATGAATCGGCGTTCCATTTTTCTACATCCCTTCCCATATTTTTTTGGAATAGGAATTGCGCTCTTGTACATGAGCCTATGGCCCATCGCCGAATGGGTAACTACCAAGCCCGTTTACGCCAAATATGCTGCTCACGATGCTCCTAGAATAGTCAATATCCTACGTAAGGGATTCCTTTTTCCCTTCGGAGACTACTTTTCGAAGAACCTGCGACATATGCTGGTCTTTCCATATTGGCTGATACTTGGGTTTGGGCTTCGTGCCATCTACCTGTGGCTGAAACCGTACTGGAAGTATGTCTTAGCTACCGTGGTGGGTGCCCTCTTTTTGCTGTATTTGTTTCCCGGGATTTTAATGTTGTTTGAGGGAAGTCGGCCCAGCCAGGCTAAGGGGCGTGTGGGGAATGGGAGTATCACCTATGCCAAACGCTTGCCGTACCGTGGAAATAACTTTACGACCTACTCTTTTGGAGGATATCTTTTCGGGCGCACTTTTGTACATGACAAGGTAAAAGCGACTGTTTTGCAGGCTTATCAGGCCTGTGAGGAGACGGCCTCTTCCACCCACTTCATCCTGGGAGAAACAGGAAGGAAACATGGAGGTGCGTTCCTTCCACACCGAACACATCAAAATGGGCTAAGTGTTGATTTTATGACTCCTTTGCTCAGAAAAGATCGCCCATACCAACGATACCATCTGTTTAATCTCTGGGGATATGCGCATGAATTTGACAATAAAGGGAAGAAAAGGGACTTGCAGATCGATTATGAGACGATGGCCATCCATCTATTGGCCATCAAACGCGCTGCCAAAGCCAATGGATTAGGTATTCAAAAGGTCATTTTTGACCCTGTTTTACGTCCACAATTGCTGGCAACCAAAGTGGGGAAAGAGCTAAGATCCTTGCCTTTTACCAAGCGCCGAGTCATCATTCGACATGATGATCATTACCACGTTGATTTTAAGGTTTTACCCTAAATAGAAAAAGCCCGAAGGCCTTAGGTTTGCAAATAGATGTTTGATGATGGTAGTGGACGGGTAAGTTGGTATGAACCTAGCAAGATGCTACGCTAGGTCTTTGCAGCAGATATCCAAGTGTTGGAGATTGGTGTTTTTTAAAAACTGGATCATTTCATCAGCAGATACAAATCGCTTTGGTAGAACATTCACATTTGTAGCATAGCTAAAGCGGTAATTGGGGTTTTGTGCGGACAGTATATTCACACATTGAATGCTCTCTTTTAAAAATATGGGGAGATTCACTTCGAATGATAGGCAAGGAACTGTACCGGGGAGTGCAGATAAAATCTCTTGCTCAAAACCTTCTGCATCAATCTTTATGAAGTAGGGCGGCCCAAACTCTTTCACCAGATGATGGATCGTAGTGACAGCAACTGGAATGCTCCTAGAAAACTGGAATTGTTTTCCTATCTCATCGTTATGACTTTGGCTGAGATGATTCTTCCATTTTGAACTCAATGTATGCAGCGTACTTCCAAAATCATGCAAATACAGCTGTGCTACACCGGGTTCGGCACCTACGGCAGCCTTCACTACTTTAACTTGCTGATGACGGCTAAACCTGGCTTGTAGACAGTGAATGTTGCTCGGCGCAGGTTCGATGGCGATCACTTGGTGCCCTAACTCAACAAAAATCTCAGAGATATCACCCAAGCTAGCTCCGATGTCAAAAACCAAGGCACCTGGAGGAGCGTCTTTCAGGATTTCTTGATATAAATGAGCTTCCCAGGGAGGTGTCTTCTTTAACTTATGGTGACGCCAACCTAAAATCTGCCTTCCAATTGGACTGTATTTAAGCTTGTAAAATAAGTAGGAGTCTTTGAACATGCTTACTTCCTACTAATCTGGTAGGATATATCAAGATCATTAAGGACTGCATCTAAGACTGGATCTTGCCCAGGTATGTACCCTTTCTTAAGCTTATGCCCAAACATACCCGCAGCGGCACTCCAATAATTGGCATTCCAACCACCACGCAGTTCTTTAATCAGCTTGAAGGTCGTTATATCTAACTCCTTTTCGATCATCTTCATCAGGATCATTCCCTGCGTCTTGGTCAGTTTCTTTAAAGGATCAGTAAACTCTTTTTTCAACTCTTTATGCAGGCGACGAATATGCTTCTTACGATCTCGTTTCTTCATGTCATTGGTCACCTCTTCCATTTCTCGGAAGATCTTAATGGCTTCTACCGCATAAGGATAGACCTTCAAGGCGTAACGACGATACCGGCGATATCTCTTTTGGTCTTCTGCATTGGCAAAAGTACGTGGCGCTGAAATCGAAACTCCTCCTAGACTAGCTAGGATCAAGGTATCACCGCACTCATCGATGGTATATGGAAAGTACTTACCATTCACAAGCGCATAGCCATCCTCCTGTCCTTGAAGGTTTGCCAGGCCGAACAAAACCAATAATACTGCAAATGACCACTTCATATAATTCTGATTTACGCTATGCCATTGAGCCCTATTCCTCCAATATCTGTTTCACACCGTCGAGCTGCTGAAATATAAAATATAAGAAATTACTACGAAAATACGACTTCCTCTAATCACATGATGCACATTTAACAACCAAAAGGTGTGCCCAAGTCTGTATTTAACGTTCTGCTAAGCTACCTCTGTAGCTAATAGGGTATTCTATAGAACGATTAGGCCTGCAAAATCGTTTGGTATAATATTGTTAATTATTTACAAAGGCTAGTATTTTTGATCAGTGGGAAGCGCTATTGGATACTAGCCATGCCTTGTGCTTCTGCAATATTTAAACGTCTATGATCTCAAATCCACTTTTTAAATTGTTGCTGGCTCCCTTTGCACTCTTATATGGGCTAGGGGTAAGTCTACGCAATTTCTTTTACCGAAAGGGCTTGCTAAAAGGGGTGAGCTTTAATATACCCGTGATATCCGTTGGCAACTTATCGGTAGGTGGTGCAGGCAAGACGCCCCATATTGAGTATTTAATCCGTTTGCAGAAGGATTACCTCAACTTATCCACGTTAAGTCGGGGATACAGCCGAAAAACCAGAGGCTATATCGAGGTCGCTCCACAGATGACGGCGGAGCACGTCGGAGATGAACCCTTGCAGTTTAAACGCAAATTTCCTGAGGTACTGGTGACGGTATCTGAGAGCCGAACGTTTGGTATTCCAAAAATCGTGCAGGACCATCCTGATACGCAAGTAGTTTTGCTAGATGATGCATTTCAGCATCGATCTGTCAAGCCGGGATTAAATATCCTATTGACAGAGTTTGATCGTCCCTTTACCCGAGACTATTTATTGCCATCTGGAAGATTAAGAGAATGGCGTTCTGCCTACCAAAGAGCTGATGTGATTGTAGTTTCTAAATGCCCAGCGCAGGTTTCAGAGGAGGATCGACAGCAATTCCTCAAAGAGATTGATCCTTTACCCCATCAGCAGGTCTTTTTTTCCTACTATGACTATGGAGCGCCCTACTATATTTTTGATCCAAGCATTACCGCAGTACTGGAGCCGGATGTAGAGGTGTTACTGATCTGTGCTATAGCCAGGACGGATTACCTGGTAAGTTACCTCAACGACAAAGTGGACAAGGTGCGCCTCTTGGAATATGAAGATCATCACTATTTCAGCAAGTTCGATGTGTCCAATTTAAGGGGATCTTTTGAGCGGATGAGCGATGTCGAAAAAGTTATGGTACTGACGACAGAAAAAGATGCGATGCGATTGGAATTGCATGCGGAGTACCTAATAGAAAATCAAGTTCCTATCTTTGCCTTGCCGGTTGAAGTAAAATTCCACTTCGATGAAGGCGAAAAATTTGATCAGTTGATCAAAGACTACTTATTGAACTTTACAGTATGAGTTCGGGTCCATTCATGTCCTTGGTTTATCGATTTCTAAAACTGCTGGTACAAATAGTGCTGCGGATATTCTATCCCAAAACTACTGTAATCGGGAAAGAGAATCTCCGGTTTAAAGAGGCGGCAATCGTCATTAGTAATCACCCTAACACCTTGATGGATCCGCTGCAAGTCGCTTCCCGGGTGCACAAGCAAGTTTTCTTTTTGGCTAATGCTGGACTCTTTTCTACGCCCTTTACCAATTGGTTGTTCAATACCCTGTACTGCATCCCGATTAAACGGAAACAAGACCAGGGTGCGCCTGGAGTAAGTAACGAGGACTCTTTTGCCAAATGTGATGCTTTTTTAGGATCAGGTGGAGTTTTATTTATTGCGCCGGAAGGGGGAAGCGTCATGGAACGTCGTCTTCGTCCCTTTAAAACGGGTACCGTTCGAATCGCATTGAGTGCCGCCGAAAAAAAGAATTTTGACCTAGATATTTCCATCCGACCCATTGGGGTACATTATGATCGGCCCAATAAATTCGGTTCGGCTTGTGTAATAAATGTTGGAGAGCCAATCAAAGTGAAGGATTGGCAACAGCAATACCTACGGGACGGACAAAATGCTGTCCGGAGTCTTACTCAACAAGTACAAGATACCGTACAAGCCCTGGTAATCGACGTAGAGGAAGGTGAGCAACAGGAGATTCACAGAATTGTGGAATCCATTTGCCGAAATAATAATCCACTTGCAGGTGAGGAAGATTTTCGAAGAGGTCAGGTTCTGGCTAATCAACTGAAAAAGCGTGCTGAATCGGATGAAGATCAATACCGAGGTTTTGCCGATAAACTAAAGAAATATGGAGCTGAATTAACAGCTAAGAGAATAGATGATGAAGCTGTGGCCAAAGAAGGGAGGAGTCTATTGAACCACGGACTATTTTTGCTCTTAGGTTTACCCCTTTTCTTATATGGAGTTATTAATCACATCCTAGCTGCAGGCATTCCCGCCTTGCTTGCTCGAACGATGAAAGTATATATCGGTTATCAGGCTACCGTCAAGGCAGTGGTGGGACTATTTACGGTTCCATTGTTTTACTATCTACAATCCAAAGTAGTTAGCTGGTATACTGGAAATACGATTTCTTGGTTGTATTTGCTAAGCCTACCTCTAGTTGCTTGGGTAGCATGGTTATACTGGAAAGCTTGGTTGCGCTTCCGCAGAAATTGGAACTATGCTAGACTAGACAATACCGAAAAGGAATCATTGCAACACCACAGAAATGAATTAAGCAAGTATACCCAAACGGACCTCCTCCTTCCTTAGCAGGATCTGCCTATGATAAGTCATTTCGGCACTCCCATCCCTGCAAAGCGCTACATTTTTATTATTATTGTGAAGTAGGTTTCCCGGAGTAATCATCTTCGCTCTAATCTCTAGAGCCAGGTTTCTTGTAATTTATCTCCGTAAGAAACCGATCAGAAAAATTTTGCTATGCGATACATCACATTAATAGGCATCCTATTGATCGGATCGGCCTTTACCAATCCTGAATTGCCCACCATCAACAAAGATTTGATCAAGGCAGACATTCCTTATCTCGTAGAACTTTACAAAAGTATACATCAAAATCCGGAGATCTCTTTGGAAGAAAAAGAAACGGCTGCTCGGCTATCCAAAGAGCTTAAGTCTCTAGGATTCGAAGTGACCGAGAACTTTGGCGGATATGGGATTGTGGGGGTCATGAAGAATGGATCAGGGCCAACTATACTTTACCGCACGGATATGGATGCGCTGCCGATGCCCGAAAAGACGGATCTCGCCTATGCCAGTAAGAAAGTCATCGAGTATAATGGACAGCAGACAGGATCTATGCATTCTTGTGGGCATGATGTGCATATGACTACTTGGATTGGCACAGCGAGAGCCATGGCTAAGATGAAGGACCAATGGAAGGGTACGCTATTGATGATCGGTCAGCCGGCAGAAGAAATCGGGCAAGGCGCTAAGATGATGCTGGATGCTGGCCTGTATGAGAAATTTGGTGTGCCGGATTATGGAGTTGGCCTGCACTCAAGCCCTACCATCGCTGCCGGACAAGTTGGTTTTGGGAAAGGCTTTACCATGGCGAATACAGAAAGTATTGATATCAAAGTCTTTGGTGTAGGTGCGCATGGGGCTGCTCCGCATATGTCCATTGATCCAGTGGTGACGGCGAGCTTAATGGTCATGGAATTGCAGACGATTGTTAGTAGAAACCTGAAGCCTATTGATGCAGCGGTAGTGACGGTGGGTGCAATTAAGGGTGGCATCAAGCACAACATCATTCCTGATGAAGTTACTTTAAAATTGACGGTTCGGACTTATACGCCAGAGGTACGCTCTATGGTTCATCGCCGCATCAAAGAGATTGCGAGAGGAGTGGCGATCGCAGCCGGTTTGCCGGACGATAAAATGCCAGAAGTGGTTATTCCAGATGTCTTTACGCCAGCTAACTACAATACGCCGGCATTGGTAGATGTGATGGCTGAATCTGCCACTAAAGTAATCGGTAAGGAAAATGTACTCGATTCAGAACCACAGATGGTAGGAGAGGATTTTGCCCGCTATGGTCAGACTGAACACAAGGTGCCTACCGTGCTATACTGGTTAGGGACAGTGCCTGAAGATCGTGTGAAATCTGGAGATATGCCCGGACTTCATTCTCCTTACTACTACCCAGATCCCGCCAAAAGTATTGAGACGGGAGTAGGTGTTACTAGCCAGGCTCTTCTAGATATATTCAATGGTAAAGGCAGTTAATTAGGGCTAGAATTGGGCCTTGTATTGGGGCTTTTTCTTGTTCAACCTGGTAAATTGCTTTTTTCCCTGATAAGAAATGCTCACAACATTCATTTGATTGGGAAATAGCTCCATAAAAAAGTCAGCTGTGAGCTCTAAGTTCATCCAGGTTTTGGGGCAGGCAATTTTGAACTGCAGTATAAAAGTATCATTAATCTGTTCCTTGCTATACAGTTTCAGAACCTGGTGCATATCATTGATCTCTAACTGCAAATGCTTCTTAAAATAGGCCTCTATTAAGGCTTGATTTTGAGTGAACAGCTCGCTAAGAGGCCCAGGTTTAAACGACTTATTAGCATTTCTTATAGCGCTTTGTAAATCATCAGAGAATACCTTGAGGTTCAAGTAAGCTTCTGATGATTGATCCTCATATTTTAGCTGAAGCGTACCTAAATAGAGGGCGTGGCTTTCTACGCCCCCCTGCACGACAGAAAAAGAGAGGTGGAGGCTGGTAAAGATTGCCCCCAATAGTATTTTCATTGGTAGTTTCATGCCGCTGTTATACCTCTTTCAATTCACTTCGTGTTAGCTCGTGTCCCTCAATTTCACCTGTATTAATGGTGCTAGCTGGCTCAAAGAGCATGATATGTACCTCTTCCCCATCAGCGGTCCATGGCCGATGTTCTACGCCTCTAGGTACAATGATAAACTCACCTTCATTCAAGGAAACACTTTTATCTCTAAAGTCTAAATGCAGGGTTCCTTTGATTACCCAGAATAATTCATCTTCATGCTCGTGGCTATGCCAGATGAAGTCTCCTTTGATCTTGGCTAATTTAACCATTTGACCATTTAATGTGCCTGCGATCCTAGGATCCCAATGCTCTGAGAAAGTGGTTAGTTTTTCTTTGACGTTGACAACTTCCATAGATTAGCTTGTAGTTAATTTTGTAATCAAATTATTTAATTATTATAATTTTTTTGATTATATTGTGTTTGCGCCTTGATCCGAATGTAAGACTAAAAATAAGGCTTTAAAAGACATCACTATTTGTTGATGGGAACTTTTATCTGACACTAATCTGTATTCATTTATAATGAACTGATTTAGACTTATTCGTCTGGACTGTGGTCTAAAATTTTGAATCCCCTGAACTTTAGCTTTTTCTCGTCCCAGACCTTTCAGGTATGAAACCTGCCTGGCTAGCGCCGGCAGACAGGCTTAAAAAGAGCTTCGCCAGCAGATCCAATCTTTTGACCTCGTCAGCAGAGAATAAATCTTAACCAGTTCAATCTAAAAACGCTCTATCGATGACAAAGTTATTGCAAGATGGGAAAGATCGTTTGTTGAATCGCAAACCACGTCAGCCGACTGCAAAGAAACCACCTTTGCTTTTTTCGGATACACAAGCCATTCTTAAGGAGATTCAACGAAAGCTACAGGGAGATTTTTTAGTCTATTGGATATCTGATAATAGCAGTATGGTGTCTGATGATGTCATTGCTTTTAATAAGGTGATTCAAAAGAGAGGTAAGCATAAGCGATTGTACTTGTTTATCAAGAGTTATGGGGGGTCGAGTAAATCTGCTCTTAGGATCATCAATTTACTACGTAATGTATATGAGGAGATCATTGCTTTGGTGCCTCTAGATTGTGCTTCTGCAGCTACGATGCTCGTCTTGGGAGCAGATGTGATACATATGGGGCCCTTAGCCTATCTCTCGGCCATCGATACTTCAATAACCCATCACTTATCTCCAATTGATAATGATAACGACCTAGTTAGCGTAAGTCAGAATGAGTTAGATCGGGTCATTCGCCTTTGGAAAGCGACCAAACAGCCCAGTGATACGAATCCCTATAAGGAATTGTATAATTATATTCACCCCTTGGTCATCGGAGCGGTGGATCGCGCTAGTTCGCTCTCTATTAAATTGACCACGGAGATTCTCTCTTATCATATGAAGGATGAAAGTAAGGCCCATCAGATTAGCCAACATCTGAATTCGGATTATCCTTCGCACAGCTATCCTATTACTTATATGGAAGCACAAAGAATTGGGTTGCATGTAAATGAACTGGATGAAAAGCTGAATGATCAGTTGCTGCAATTAAACGAGCTCTATTCTGAAATGGCACAACGTGCTAACACCGATTATGATGAGGGCCATTCTCATGACAACGAGATCCTGAAGATTATAGAAATGGAAGGTGAGCAGCTCTTTTATCAAAAAGATAAAGATTGGAAATATCGAGCCGCTGAAAAACGCTGGATCGCTATGAATGATGAATCTTCCTGGCGACACATGCGAAAGAATCGTAAAGGAAATATCGAGATGCGTCCTTTCTACATTCGGTAGGTTAAGAATCGAATGCTTCTTTATAGCAAGGCCATTAATTTAATGAGGGAAACACCAATACGGTATTTCCCTCATTATTTTCAGCGAGATCTCTTCTGGCACATAGACCAGTTAACGACAGACTATCTTTTGGGCGTAGCAGAATTGATAAATTCTACCAAGTCCTTCTTCATCTGTACCAGAGCAGGTTCATGGATATACACCATATGGCCAGCCTCGTAATAGGTCATGGTAATGTTCTTTTTCAGATCTCCTTTCAAGAACATATGGTTGACTACATATTCAGTGGCAAAATAGGGTGTAGCTAGATCATAATATCCATTAGAGATCCATACCTTCAAATATGGGTTCTTGGAAATCGCATTGCGCAAGGTCTCTGCTACATTCAGGAAGCGGTTTTGAACATTCGAGTAATCCCAGGGACGTGCTCTACCGGTAAGGATTTCGTAGGGAAGATCACTCTTGAATTGCAAGTTGGTGCGCAGGTGATCATTCAAAACACTAGTAAAAGGGCCATAAATAACGCCATTGTAACTAGGGTCAAACTCGTATCTTTCACCTGCTTCGTCATAGTCATACCCTTTAAATCTACTATCTAATCGGCCTACCGTTTCTTTTTCTGATCGGAGCAGTTCTTTATTGTATCTACCTACCGTTAGACGCAGATTGGTTTGGTCAAGATAAGTCTTTGATAGGCCCGTATAGGCATGAAGTTTATCAATAATATCCCCGCGCTCCTTCTCCGTCATTAAGTCGCCCTTCAGTAGAGCCAAGGCATATTCATTCAGGGTGAACTCCTCGACTTCTTCTAGAAACGCACTAAGGTCTGTATACTTCGGATCTGCTTTCTTATGATACCAGGAAGTGGCTGCAAAGGTCGGAAATCGTAATAGAGGAGATAGGTCGTTGGCGTGATAATCCCGAATGGTACTAAAGTCTAAAACTGCAGAAATCAACATCACGCCATTGATGTACATTCCATGCCGATCTTGAAGGTAGCCTGAAAGCCCCGCCGCCCTCGTTGTTCCATAACTCTCACCAGCCAGGAATTTTGGCGAATTCCAACGTTCGTAACGTGTGGTGTATAAACGGATGAAGTCGCCGACCAAGGCCAGGTCTTGTTGATACCCTAAGAACTCTTTTTTGTCGACACCTTCACCAGGACGCGTATAGCCGGTCATCATAGGGTCAATGAATACAAGGTCTGTTTCATCGAGCCATGTTTCTGGATTATCCTCATACTGATACGGAGGAGGCAGCACGTTCCCATCAGGAGCAAGTTTAACCTTTTTCGGACCCAATCCACCCATGTGTAGCCAGACAGAAGAAGAGCCCGGCCCTCCATTGAAAGTATAAGTGATTGGGCGCTGACCTAGTGATTTGACATTGTCTTTTGTGTAAGCTATGAAGAATACATTGGCTCTCAGTTTTCCGGATTCATCTCTCATGTCCATGAATCCCGTGGTGGCGGTGTAGTTTAGTGTTTTACCCTTGATGTTAAGGCTGTGCTTGGTTACGGCAAGACCGTTGTCCGACATGGCACCTTGTCCTACTAGCAAAGTACTCGTGAGTAGTAGAGAAAGAATTAGCAATAGATTTTTCATACTTGTCAGGAATTTAATTGATCTAGAGATAGGATCATTTCGGAAAGTACTACTTTGCCCATGGCTAGGCAAATACTCGCCACCAGGATTCCTAACGGGGAAGAGCGAAAGAAAGATTCTAGCAGGATTTACCCTGTCTGTTCCAGCTTAGCTTACTGTTTTGGTATGGCTTGAGTCCTGCTTTTTCGTCCTCGCCTAAGGTTTCTTCGCTTCTTTCCTTTAGTCTTTGGATGCTCCTGCCTTAGGTCAAAGGTGACGGCTCGGAGGTGGTCCAGGAGTTCTTGACGGTCCTTTATATTTGACAATTGTTCAAAAGGAATGGGGTCACCGATATCCAAATAGATTTGTCGGCCCATCTTATTCGTAACCTCATGTAGCAAAAGACTGAGTCGTAAGCTCATACTAACATGACTAGCCACTTGAAAAAGGCGGCTGTTTTGACCATGTACAAAGATGGGAATTACAGTTGCTTTTGTTTTCAAGATCATCTTGATCACGAAGCGCTTCCAATCCAAGTCCTCGGCCTTGGCCCATGGCTTAGGGGAGGTAGCTACCCCTCCTGCAGGGAAGATCGCTAAGGCTTCACCAGCTTGGAGGCGATTTAAGGTCTCATTCCTGGTGTTAATGTTGGTTTGCTTTGCCTCTCTTGTATCTCGGAAATCAATGGGAAGGAAATAAGGCTGGAGCAATTCTTCCCTGCAGAGCACTTCATTTACCAACACACAAAACTTGGAGCGAACACGGGAAGCCAGATACCCTAGAATGACTCCATCGACCACACCAAAGGGGTGGTTGGCCACGAAAATGATTGGCCCTTCCTTGGGAATCTTATCAAGCTGTGCTTGTACATAGTTTGGGTAGAGTTCCAGTTTTTCTAACATTAGATCCCAAAGTTGGGAGGAGGTAGGTTTCTGTGCTTTGATCTCACTGTACACGCGCTCTAGGCGTTTCCTTCCTGTGGCGTGTTCAATAGTACCTATTAGCAGCCGCTTTACTAGCGGATCGTCAACTGAGGAGTAACTAAGTCTTACTTTGGGTAAGACCTGTTTCGGTGGCTTTGTACTCATGCCTAGCTTATCTTCTGATGATTTACAATACAATAATCGATTCACTTAGGGCATTTCAGCGAGGACAAAGATAAGTACATTTTTAGTCAAGATGCTAGTCCCGTACCGCTACTGAGATTGGAGTTTATCTAGTTGTTTCAGGATCTTTTTACCTCTGGATTTAAAGCCGGCGGTACCCTCTTCCCACTGATCTTCAATCAAAATTCTTAATTCTCCAGCGAGATCGGGCTCGACTTCACAAATGTTGGCGATCAACTGCATGGAGTGAACTTTGATGGCTACCGGAGATTTAGGATCAGCCAGCAAATCAAAAGCTAAGGTCGCCGCCTCACCTAATAGATCGGTATCAAGTTTCGTTTCGGCCAAAATCTTCATTCCATTTCTAATCACAGCATCGTGCTTCGGCTTTTTCATGGCTGCTAATACTCGTCCTAGATGGGGTTGGATAAGTGCTGGATGTGCTGCGGCGCTGTGACTCATGATCCAGGCAGCCCTTTGCACGATTCGATACTCCTCGGTATAGAAGAGTTCCATCAACTGATCAAATCGATCTTGTTGATCCCCAATCCAGTTGGTCACCCGTAGCGTATTGGCTTTGGAGTGTTCTGCGAGAATGGCACTTCTTAGATCCATAAGTAGAATTAGTATATTAGTAGGCGGTAATGGCTTGCATTTTCTCTTTCTGCAGAAAGAATAGCTCAAAGCTACAGCTAAAACCTTCGAAAACCCATCAAACTACAAGCTTGTTAGAGACTTTTTAGGTCGCTCGGAATTTTCAACTTCTGATTACTCTCCTTTTGCGATGCTCGAAATTAGCACTCAGTAGATTCATAGGTTCAAAAAAACCGACCTCAGTTCACGTTTTCTCCTCAATCTCCTTACCTTCAATTTCCTATAACAATAAGACAACCAATGAATAAGTTCAGTATTTTATTAGTGATGTTACTATGCTCAATGACAGCATGGTCTCAAGGAAAAAAGTCGGTAGAGAAAACGATCATCCAAAGTTTGGATCAAAAAAAAGAAAACTTGGCTGAGGTAGCACATCAGATTTGGGAATGGGCGGAACTCGGTTATCAAGAGCACCAAAGTTCAGCCTTGCTACAGCAAACCTTGAAGGAGGCTGGGTTTGAAATAGAGGTAGGTGTAGCTGGAATTCCAACGGCCTTTATAGCGACTTATGGTAGTGGAAAACCAGTAGTTGGTATTCTCGCTGAGTACGATGCTTTGCCGGGAGTGTCCCAGGCTGCTGTCCCAGAACGACAGGTTCGTGAAGGTCACAATGCTGGGCATGCCTGTGGTCATCATCTTTTCGGTGCAGGCTCATCCGGTGCGGCGATAGCTGTCAAGGAATGGTTAGCTTCTACAGGACATGAGGGCACTATTCGATTGTTTGGCTGTCCAGCAGAAGAAGGTGGTGCAGGAAAAGTGTATTTAGTTCGTGATGGCTTATTTGATGATGTAGATGCGGTTTTACACTGGCATCCTGGTAGCATGAACAGCGCCAGCGCTAGGTCTTCGCTGGCTAATAAATCAGCTAAATTCCGCTTTTATGGCAATGCTTCGCACGCCGCGGCTTCCCCTTGGAACGGGAGATCAGCTTTGGATGGCGTAGAAGCGATGAACTATATGGTAAACCTATTGCGTGAACACTCTAGACCTGAGTCACGGATTCATTATGTGATAACTCGAGGAGGAGAAGCGCCAAATGTGGTTCCTGAATTCGCGGAAGTCTATTACTACGTTAGGCATCCTGATATGGCGGAAGTGCGGGCACTTTTTGAGCGAGTAGTGAAAGCTGCCGAGGGAGCAGCTATGGGTACAGGTACTAAAATGGAGTATGAAGTAATCCATGGTATTTTCAATGTCTTGCCCAATAAGACACTTGGGGAGGTGATGTATAGCAAACTGGAGCAGGTCGGCGGTGTGTCCTATACGCCCGAAGAGACGGCTTTTGCCAAGAAGATCATGGCGTCCTATAGGCTAAGTGCCCTAAGTCCTGGTTTGGCTAATGAAATTGCACCTTTTGAAGTTGTAGAAAAGGGGAGTGGAGGTTCTACAGACGTGGGAGATATTAGCTGGGTGGTGCCTACTGCGGGCATGTCAGCCGCAACTTGGGTACCAGGTACTTCGGCACACAGTTGGCAGGCGGTAGCTGCTGGAGGTATGAGTATCGGTCATAAAGGCATGCTGGTTGCAGCCAAGACCATAGCTTTGGCCGCGATTGAGATTATACAAAATCCAGAATTGGCAACGAAAGCGAAGGAAGAATTGTTGAAAAGGCGAGGAAATGGTTTTTCATACGAAGCGCTTCTAGGTGATAGAGAGCCACCTTTGGATTACCGAAAATAATGCCGCATACAAGCTATAATTGTGGTGCAGATAGATTGAGGTAATCTAAAAATTAGCTGCTTCTAAGAATGCTTTAATGTTATCTTTGCGCTTATGGTACGATCGATAGCACAGATTATCTCTTTTATATTTCACCCCCTGTTAATCACCACTTATATGTTGGTGATCCTGCTGATTGTTAACCCTTTCGGTTTCGGGGTGAATAGCATAGGAGAACAGTACAGCAAGGAGTTGATTCTTCGGATATTTCTATCTACCTTCTTTATTCCTGCTGTAGCGGTGGTGATGCTCAAATTCTTGGGCTTCATCCAGTCTATGGAGATGAAGACGACGGAGGAGCGAATTGGCCCCTACATCATTACCGGCATCTTCTATCTCTGGCTGTTTTACAACTTTCTGAATAACTCTAATATCCCACGAACCTTTACCTCCTTTATGTTGGGAGCAGTCATTGGTTTGTTTATAGCTTTTTTTATTAATATCTTTTCCAAGATCAGTGCACATGCTGTAGGTATGGGAGGATTGCTGGGTATGGTTATCATTACAATGGCGCTGTCCAATTTTGACTCCTTCGTCCTACACTCTACCATTATTGGCACTTTTGAATTTAGCATGAATGCGTTACTGTTATTCACCTTGCTAATGGCTGGATTGGTAGGCACTGCTCGCCTGCTGTTGGATGCGCATACGCCGAATGATATCTATGGAGGGTATCTGGTAGGCTTTGCTTCGCAGTTTATTGCTTTACGTTTTATTTTACTCTAGCCCATGTCGAAAAGAACTATCAAACAGTTAATTGGAAGAGGTTATCTGGAACAAGTTATTGATCTAATGATAGATCTAGTGGAGAAATATGGGAATAGTAGTGATGTGGAAAACACTTTGTATAATATTTCGGCTCAGTTTTATAGTAATGAGAGTACTAGGCGAAGCGGTACACTTAAAGCTGATGACTATAATACAACCAAGAACCGTCTCAATGGAAATTTGAGCGATATTTTGGATGATAGTTTCAATGAGATAGCAGATAGTGATATTCCACAGGAGTATAAAGATCTTCTAAAAGCGGTAGCACCAGAACCACCAAAGGAGGAGGATGATCAAAGCCCAGATGAAAGCAGAAGAGAAATTCCTACAAGCAATTCAATGGATGTCGTTCTTTTCCTCAGTGCAAATCCTTCCAAAACAGCACTTTTGAAGCTAAAGGATGAACACTCTAATATTGCCACGGAATTGCAAGATAGTGATACCCTCAAAGTAAAGAGTGAAGAGACGGTTTCCTTTTCCGAATTCTCCAAGGCTATTTACAGCCATGAACCTAAGATTGTACACTTTTCCGGTCATGGCGATTTAGAAGCTCCCGAAGTGAAGGAGGCCTATCGTGTGCGTGGGATCGGGAAGCCGAAAGGGCTAGAGGAGGTCAAAGAAGAGGAAGATGAACCAGGGATCATCTTATTTGATGAATCCAAGCGCAATTCCCACTTTGTCAAAGCAAGTGTTTTAAAGGAATTGTTTTCTACAGCAAAGGTGGATATGGAAATTCCTCTAGAAGCTGTCATCTTTAATGCCTGTCATTCGGAAGGCCAGGCCAAAGCTGTGTCGGAGGTCGGGATTAGTGTGATTGGGACGAGTCATTCTGTGGGTGACCCAGCAGCTATTGCCTTTTCGAAAGGGTTTTATTTTGGAATGGCAGAAGGGAAAGGGATAGAGAAGTCCTTCAAGCTAGCCCGAGTCCAGGCCATGGCCTATGGCGAACCCAAAAATCGGTTCATTCTGTACGTGAATGGGGCAAAACGAGAAATCTAATCTAGAGGAGCTTTTCCAAATAGTGGTAGTCTATTCCAAAATCTTTTTTAATCTGATCGATCTGAGCCAATGCATCTTCTCTGCCGGTGCCTTGCGTGGCCGTTATCATCACATTTTTAGGCGTATGTTCCGTTGAAATGAACTCAAAGACTTTCGTCTTGTAGCCATTCGCTTCTAAGAGAAGAGAGCGTATACCATCGGTCACTAACTCCGCCTGCCTTTCTTCCATAATACCATGCCTCAATACAGACTGCAACGCCGTCTGACATTTCATTTGCTTTCGGATCTGTTTATGGCAACAGGGGGCGACTACAATGAAGGAAGATTGAGCCTTTATACCTTTAGCAATGGCGATATCTGTGGCGATATCACAAGCGTGCAAAGCGATCAACATATCAATCTTCTCCGGTTGATATTCTTCGATATCCATGGCGAGGAACTTCAAGCGATCAAAGCCAATATCTTCTGCTAGTTGATTACAGAAGTCCACTAGCTTTGGGCGAAGCTCAATTCCCGTGATACTTGCCTGGATTTTTCGATTATTTACTAAATGATCATACAAAGCAAAGGTAAGGTAACCTTTTCCGGAGCCCATGTCGACCAAGTGCGGAGTTGGTCCGAGCTCACCTTGCTCGATCAGGCTATCAATAATCTCGATATACTTATTGATTTGCCGGAATTTCTTTTGCCCCGTTTTTAGCAGTTTTCCATCCTGTCCGGTAATACCCATTGGATGGAGATATTTAGCCGACTTGGGATCAATTAATCGTTGCTTTTGCTTGTCATGCTCCTTGGTAGGGGCTTGCACATGGCTAGGCTTCTTGACAAAAAGCCTGGCTTTACGCTTTCTATTGTATTGAAGACTATAGTCTTGTGCAGTAGTAAAGAGATCCGCATTGAGAAATTCATCTCCCAGCCAGAGGTCAACCAAGGTAATGGCCTCTGACAACGGATGATTTTTGACCTCATCACGAGTCGTATAACGTAGGGTAAAGGATAAAACCCATCCCTCTTTCAATTGAATCAACCTGGCAAAGACATTTCTCAATGTCCCTCCCTTTTGACTAGGCTTACTTAAGGTGAGCTTCACGAAAGTTTGATCCTCGAGGGATCTCTTCAAGTGTTGTATGAAAGTTTCTGCCTCCATAGATTTGCAATACTACCAATCTTTTACCGATCTATAGCGACGCCTCTACTAATTTTTGAGGATCGCACCTCCAATGGAACAATTCAAACAGTGTTTAGGCTGACAATACTTCTTGAATAATTGTAGTAAAGCTTGACTTTGGTAGGCATTTTCAGCGTAAAAATCTAGCTCACCCCATTTGGTGATCAAATGATTTGACTCGGGAGGGATACTTTCTAGCAAATACAGTGCTAGTTCACAAAAGGCAGGTAGGTCTTTTTCCTTGCCGTATAAAAAGAGAATCGGTGCAATAGTATTGATGGTCAAAATGTGGATAGTTCCTTTACCTAGAGCCTTTACCTTGGGGACTGATATCTTATCCAGTAAATAGTGATCTTTCCAATAACCAGCTACTTGTATATCGAATAGATGTTCTACTTCGATTAGTGATTGAATAGCTAGCACTTTACTGAAAAGGTACTCTGTTTGATGGTAAAGCTTAGCTAATTGAGCGAGGCGTATCGTCGGAAAATTGGCAGGCCGCATGCGAAGAAATTTCCAATAGATGGCTGGCATCGCCTTGAGCTGAAACTTATGTGCCAAAAATTGATATTCTCTTTGCAGGTGTAAGGGATAGCTTTCTGAAAAGGTCTCCTTCAGTAAACCTGCTTGTCCGAAGAAAAGCGATTCTAACTGTAGTAAGTTATGCCGATGTTTTCTCACAAAAGTATAGGGAAGAATCTTGGTCAGTTGTTCAAAGGCATCTGCATTAACCTTCATGCCAAAACTCCTGGCCAGAGATGAGTAAAGACAGGCTTCCCAATCGAATTTATTTTCCTTCAGAACCTCTTTCAGCGATAAACATCGTTCTTCTAGTCGCTCTACCAACAGTCGATCAAGCCATAGTTGTCGAGTAATGGGAGGGACTCCAGGGAGGAGCTTTTGACATGGGATCCAATCTGTATTGTGCTGCATTCCTTTATACAGCTTGGCTACTTTTGGGGAGATACGAGAATGCAGTTCTAAGCAAGGGATGCGGGTTCCGTCCTGGTGGGTGATTGGTAAATCCTCTTCAAGGACTACGTGTAGAATGACATTCTCATAGGCGGGGTCCCGCTGATGTCCATGCTTCATCCAATCGGATGCTTTCAAGTGCATTTCGACATTGCCGATCCATAAAGTATCATCAATTTGGATTCGAGCATGTGTGAAATCGGGTCCGGCGTTCTGGTTGTGGTTGCCGAATTGAATAATAGTTATCTTTTGACTCTGTGTAGTAAAAAGATTGGTACAGTCAAAGCGTTGCATACGCCAGACATAGTGGAGTAATTCTTCTTTCATAAGAGCAGCGTTTTTATTGGGTAACATAGAGAAACAGGCCTTTGGTTCTGGACCTATGATGCATTCCAATAGGGCTTATAACAAGTAGAGGCACTTGTCAGAAGCAAGCGTAAATAATGGATGTTTAGTTAAAAGCTTTGATAGGAAAGGGGCGCGTTATTTGTCTAAAGATAACACAAAAAATCTTTATCCTTCAAGTTCTTGACTACTGCTGATTCTTTCCAATACATTGAAGGTGAAGTCATATTCGTTTTTATCATCAGCCTGGTGGGCTTCTTGGGAAACAAGTTTCCACTTTTCTTCATCGATTTTCGGAAAGAAGATGTCTCCTTCAATATCAGCATGTACAGTAGTCAAGTATAGACGATCCCAATAGGATTGACTCAGTTCGTAGATTTGCCCGCCACCGATAATAAAGACTTCCTCTTCCCCATTATCATGTGCTATGGTTAAGGCTTCTTCTACGGATGAAGCTTTAATGCAATTGGTAGCAACAAAGAAAGGATTACGGGATATGACGATATTGGTTCGCTTGGGAAGGGGGCGACCGATTGATTCGAAGGATTTTCGACCCATTATAATGTGATGGTTCAAGGTAGTTTTCTTGAAGTACTTCAGGTCCGCTGGCAGATACCAGGGGATATCATTGTTTTTTCCTATCACATTGTTGTTGGCAGTCGCCACGATGGCCGATACGATCATAAATTATGGACCTAATTTTCTGCTTCATCAAATAAGCCTGGCAAAGATAGCTTTCTTTCGGAACTGTTGTATTTGCCTAGATGAGCACGCATGCGACGTGCAAAATCTGACATGGCCTTCCAGGAGGCTGCCGGGACTTTGGCCTTATAGGCTGGATCCTGTTCAAAGGCCGAAATTGGGATCAAACGGTAAGTCGTTTCTTTGTCTTCTCCCTTTTCTATATATCGCCAAACCGGAATGTAGTTGTGGCTATCTATGAATGTGCTACCGTTGGACAAGTCTTTTTTCAACTTGACTTCCATGATCAGCCCTCCATCGGTATTTGTTTTGCGTTGTCCTGAAATAAAATTTCCTAAGGAGTAGGCGACCAAGCCTGTCTTTCTCTCATCCTTGGGTAGGGCTTGCGTTTTGATGGGTTGAATCACGTGGGGGTGGGCACCAATGATTAGATCAGCTCCCCACTCAAATATCTTTTCAGCTAGTTTTCTTTGGGTTCTACTTTCTGTCAGTTGGTACTCCTGACCCCAGTGCATCATTACGATGATGGCGTCTGGTTCAAGCGCCTTGGCTTCCTCCATGTCGGCTTCGATCTGTTCTTCATCAATTTCGTTAACGATAGTCGGTGCAACCGTGGGTAGGCCATTGGTTCCATAGGTGTAATTCAGAAAAGCCAGTTTAAAAGGACCTTTGTAAACAATCAAAGGGTAATAAGCATCTCTGATTTGTTGATTTTGGAAGGTGCCGGTATGGTAAAAGTAATAGTCGTCTAGGGTAAGTATGGTGTTGATAACGCCCATTTTGCCTCCATCATTAGAGTGGTTGTTGGAGGTGGTTAAAACATCAAAGCCTGCATGTCGTAGTGCTAGGGCCAGATCATCTGGGCTGCGGAAGCGCGGATAACCTTTATAAGGTGGTTTGCCAGGCAGGGTGAGTTCTAGGTTCCCAATAGCCAGATCGGCTTCCTGCAAAATTGGTCTGACCCATTCGAAACAAGGCGTGTAATCGTACATGGAATCTTTAACCACTTCGGCTGAGGCGATTTGAGAATCATGTCCCATGATATCTCCTACAAAGGTTAACTTAAGTTCTGCGGTGTCTGGGAAGGTGGATTGTCCAGGCAGTAGAGGACTGAAGCTAGTCAGAAAAAGGATAAATAAACCACTACGGAAAATAGGAGGGAGCGTCTTGTTCATATGATTGGTTTCAGACTTTTTGTAATAATAGACCTGCCTTTTCTAGTGTTTCTTCGGTTTTGGCAAAACAGAGTCGAATGATCTTATCATCTCTACCATCCGAATAAAATACGGATACCGGTATAGCAGCTACACCGAATTCCGTGGTAAGTCTTTTCGCAAATAGAGTATCTGCTTCTTCACTGATCTGGCTATAATCGAACAGGTGAAAATAAGTACCATCACAATGCAATGGCTTCAAGCGACTCCCCGCCATCGTAGACAGAAAAAAGTCACGCTTTTTTTCGAAAAAACTAGAGAGATAGGTATAGGTCTTTTCATCTTGCAAGTATTCCGCTAAGGCATACTGCATCGGAGTATTTACACTAAAAACATTGAACTGATGTACTTTGCGAAACTCCTTCATTAAATGCGCTGGAGCTACACAGTATCCGATCTTCCAACCTGTGGCATGGAAAGTCTTCCCGAAAGAATACACCGCTAGGCTTCGCTCCCGCAATTGTGGAAACCTCAATACACTTTGGTGTTCTTCCCCTTCGTAGATTAAATGTTCATATACCTCATCACTAAGCACCAGCATATCGGTCCCATCTGTTAGCTGCTCCAATCTTTCCAGATCGGCTTTTCTAAGAATACTACCCGTTGGGTTATGTGGGGTATTGATAATGATCATCCTAGTCTTAGGTGTAATCAATCGCTCAAATTCTTCCCAGTCCACACTATACGAGGGCGCTTTCAATTCGTAGATCACTGGCACGCCTCCTACCACTTCGATGGATGGCCTATAGGAGTCATAGGCTGGCTCTAACAAGATAACTTCATCTCCTGGATGGACAAAGGCAGCAATCGCGGTAAATAAACCCTGAGTTGCTCCTGCAGTTACCGTGATCTCTTGATCAGGGTCTGCCGCAAAACCGAACAAGCTTCTTACCTTATGGGCTAAAATTTGTCGCAAAGCGGGAACTCCGGCCATCGGCGCATATTGGTTGAAGCCCTTTTGCATGTAAGCATGTACCAGCTCATTCAATTTCGGGTCTGTTGGAAAATTGGGAAAGCCTTGGGATAAGTTGATAGCATTGTGCTCATTTGCCAAGGCAGACATCACCGTGAAGATAGTTGTACCCGTATTAGGTAGTTTGGAAGTGAGCTGCATGCAGGAATATTTGTTTTGGCCAAATTAAGGAATGAGGCACAAATAAAGAACCTAAGCTCACTATATCTTTTAGGAGGAGTTAGGGAAGATGGGACTTACCTGTGCTCGGTATCAGGTAGTCAATATCAATTGCAGTGGTTCATCTACTGATTCTGGGAAATACTGCCTTAAGAGTCGAACTTGCTATAGATCTTATCAATTACTCGGGCGAGTACTAGGTCCTTTTCTGTCACAATATTTCCTGCATCATGTGTGCTTAGGTGTATTTCAACCGAATTCCAAACGTTGGACCAGTTTGGATGGTGGTTCATTTTTTCTGCATGGAAGGCAACCTCTGTCATGAAGGCAAAAGCTTCAGTGAAATCTCGGAAAGTATAGCTTGCACTTAGTTGGTCATTTTCTTCGGTCCAGCGTGACATAATGGATTAGTGTTTTGGGTGAATAAGGGTAGTGGTGGTGTAACAGATATTTTAATCAAAGTGTTTAGGAGTCATTTCCTAAGCTACTAATAGTATAACGATCACTTTCTGCAGAATATGCAGAAGTGCTCTACTGAAAAGGTCACTGATTACCATTTTCAAGTAGCGATGTATACAAGATGGGGAAAAAACGGCAGATTATCTAAACTTGTTCTTACTCCGAGTACCTGTTCTTGTCGTATGAGATGTTGGAGGCTGAAAAATTCAAGCAAGAGCCTTAACTTTGAGTGTATGAGTCGCACGGTTATCCTCTATGGAATTGGTTTGGCTTTGTTGATGGTGGCCTTGAAGTCGATAGAATATCGCTATATGCTACGTGATTTATCTATGGAGTTCTATGTCACTTTGGTCGCTTTGCTATTTACGGGGATCGGACTCTGGGTCGGGATTAAATTGCGCAATAGAACTGAAGTTGAACCTACAGGAAATCCCAACAAAGAGCAGGAAGGCATATCCATATCCAGAGAAAAAACTCTAGCTCAGATCGGGATAAGCCAACGAGAATTCGAAGTGCTCGAACTCATTGCGGAGGGCTGCACCAACCAAGAAATTGCAGATCGACTTTTCATTTCTCTCAATACTGTAAAGACACATTCCTCCAATCTTTTCGCCAAACTGGATGTGAAGCGAAGAACGCAAGCTGTCCAAAGGGCTAAAGAATTGGCGCTCCTGGCTTAATTCAATCGCCTTCCTTCAAATACTGGTTCTCAACACTTTTTCGACTAGTACTTTCGGGTGAAAAGGGCTAGTACTACTCCAAATGGTACTTTCAGGTGATGCATTGTGCTACCTGGTCCCCTACATTTGAAGCATCAAACATTTCAAACTAAATATCCATACAAATGAAAAAAACAGTATTGACCTACGGCCCGATAGCAGGTGTGATTATCGTACTATTGATGTCTTTGTTCATTGGCATTATGGGGAAAGAACAGGACTATCAAATGGGAGAGATCTTGGGATATGCTTCCATGATCGTAGCCCTCTCTACCATCTTCGTAGGCATTAGAAAATATAGAGATGAGGAATTGGGGGGCATCATCACTTTTGGTAAGGCTTTCCAAGTAGGTTTGTTAATCACTTTGGTGGCCTCGGCCATCTACGTAACTGCCTGGATGTTTTATTCAGCGGGAGGAGGAGCTGATGAAATGATGACGGCCTACCTTGATCAGATGGTTGAGAAGATGCAAGCTAATGGAGCCACACAGGCGGAAATAGATGCGAAAGTGAATGAGATGGAGCAATTCCAAGAAATGTATAAGAACCCCATTGTAAAGATTGGAATTACTTTCTTGGAGATATTCCCAGTTGGGCTAATTATCTCCCTAATTGCTGCAGCTTTACTACGAAAGAAAGAAGATCAGGTGGTGCTAGCAGAATAGTCCCTTGCTTTTACAAAGTATACATAGACATACCCGACTGCCTAGGAGCCAGCGAACGCGAATTGCTTTCGTTGGCTCTTCTTATATTTGTCTAAAAGATAATGCCATCCTTTCATCGTCGATACTCTATTTTCCTTTTGATCACTGGGATGTTCCTTGCACAATGTACCTCAAGGGACAGCACAACTAAAGAGGCCGAGCAGTTGTCGGACACTACCACCTTGGATACTATTTCGGCATTTCCCGTGATGGAAGAACCTGCCCCTCCTGTTCCCGATTACGATACTTTAGAGTGGACTGATCTCCATCTTCTGGATGAAAGCATTGCTATCGATATGCGATACGCTACGGAGAATAATTTTGTGGAAGAAAAGATGTACGAATGTGGCCGCTGTTTCCTGCGCCCGGAGGTGGCTAAGCAGGTGGTGAAGGTTCATAAGATTCTGCAGGAAAGGGGACTTGGGTTGAAGATGTTCGACTGCTATCGTCCTCGTCCGATTCAATGGAAATTGTGGGAAAAGGTGCCAGATAAACGATATGTTTCCGATCCTAGAAAAGGATCCATGCACAATCGTGGTGCCGCTGTCGATCTCACCATTGTCGACGCAGAGGGGAAGCAATTGGATATGGGAACTACCTATGACTTCTTTGGCCCGGAGGCATGGAGCACTTATCAAGATTTGCCAGATTCTATACTCGCGAATCGAAAGCTTCTGAGAGGTCTTTTGGAGGAAGAAGGTTTTAGGGGAATTCGGACCGAATGGTGGCATTTTTCCTACCCTGGCAAGGGATATGCGCTTTCGGATATGTTATGGAACTGTGAATAGGTGGCGAAAATGCTGCCAAAACGACAAGCCATCGAAACAAAGGATATATTTGAACGTTTCTTGATTTGAGATTAAGCAAAGTTTTTTACAAATTGCGTCTCCATTTCTGTACAAGATTCTAAGTAGAACCCTCTTTGACAGCTGTTGAGGAACCAAAAGTTAAGTATGCAACAATATAAATCGGATGTAGAGGCCATTGACGCGATGGCGCAAGCCTATCGTGATTTGAAGCAAGAAATTGCTAAGGTCATCGTCGGGCAAGAAGAAGTGGTTAAATCCGTGATTATTTCTCTCTTTAGTAATGGACACAGTTTGCTTGTTGGTGTACCAGGATTAGCCAAAACACTTCTTGTAAGTACAATTGCGGAGGTGCTGGATTTGGACTTTAAAAGAATTCAGTTTACTCCTGACCTGATGCCCTCAGATATTACCGGTTCTGAAATCCTAGATGAGGATCGTCACTTCAAGTTTAATAAAGGTCCTTTGTTCTCTAATATATTGTTGGCGGATGAGATCAACCGGACCCCGCCAAAAACGCAGGCTGCCTTGCTCGAGGCCATGCAAGAGCGTTCCGTGACGGTATCTGGCCAGCGCCATTTATTACCTGCTCCTTTCTTCGTATTGGCAACACAAAACCCAATCGAACAGGAAGGAACTTATCCGTTGCCAGAAGCGCAGTTGGACCGTTTTATGTTCAATATTCCGTTGGACTATCCCACTTACGAAGAGGAGATTGCAGTAGTTAAAAGTACCACGGCTATTCAAAACCATGATCTCAAGCACGTACTAACTAGCGAGCAGATCATGTTCTTCCAGCAATTGGTGCGCAAGATTCCAATTGCCGATAACGTATTGGAATATGCTGTTTCTCTGGTTACTCAGACTCGCCCAGGTACGGATAGAGCGACTAAGCATGTCAATGAATACATTTCCTGGGGTGCAGGACCAAGGGCTTCACAGTATCTAGTGTTGGGTGCAAAATGTCACGCTGCCATCCGTGGAAAATACTCTCCAGATATAGAAGATGTCCAAGCTATTGCCAATTATGTCCTTAGACACCGCATTGTTCGCAATTACAAAGCAGAAGCGGAGGGCATTTCAGAAGAGAATGTGATCGAAAGCCTGTTTTAAAGGCATATACATAGCTAGAAGAGCCGGCAGTAGGCTCTGAAGAAACGCGAAGGATGAGACAGATTGTAAGGGGATTATTGTAACTTCCCACTCTATCTGCCTCATCCTTTTCTATTTCTGCGGCTTAACGTATTGACTTAAGGGGAGGAGCGTAGTTTGTTTTTAACAAATCTATACAGCTTACACGATGTCTTCGACTACCACCTTTCGGACCCGACTCCTCAGTGTTCTTTTTTGGTCTATTATCGCGGCAGCTTTCATCGGTCCAGGAACAGTCACAACAGCTTCCAAAGCTGGAGCAAGTTTTGGAATGGGCTTGCTTTGGGCCTTGCTGTTTTCCACTATTGCTACCATCTTTCTCCAAGAAGCGGCAGCCCGAATCACTATTGCTTCAGGTAAAAATTTAGGAGAGATTTTGGCAGCCAAATATGGAAGTGGGGGAAAGACACGTCTGAAATGGATTCTGTTTTTTGCCGTGGCTTTCGGCTGTGCGGCTTACCAGGCGGGTAATATGCTAGGGGCTCTGGGAGGAATCGGACTTTTTGCATCCGTTTCCCTAAATCTTATGACGGTAGTGCTCGCCTTGATCTGTGGTGTTTTCCTATGGTCTGGTAATTACAAACGGATAGCCAACTTATTGGGAATTGTAGTTGCGCTGATGGGAGTGGCTTTCATTCTGGCTGCTTTTCGATCTTCTTTAAGTGTGGAAAGTTGGGAAGGGGCTTTCATGCCTTCTATTAGCAATGGTAATGCTTTATTGATCATCGGATTGATTGGTACTACCATCGTTCCTTACAACTTATTTCTAGGATCGGGAATCAGTAAAGGCCAAGCCATGTCGGATATGCGCTGGGGCTTGGCGCTAGCTGTACTGATCGGCGGAATCATCTCCGTAGCCATTATGGTGGTAGGTACGCAAGTAGAGGGCGCCTTTAGTTTTGAAGCTATTGGAGAAGCCATGTCGGACAAGATGGGACCGCAGGGTGCTGTAGTATTTGGGATTGGGTTATTTGCGGCGGGAATGAGCTCCTCGATCACTAGTCCACTGGCGGCGGCGGTTACTGCTCAGAGCCTGTTTGATTGGGCGCCGACTTCACGGAATTTTCGGATGGTATGGCTGACTATTCTAGGGGTTGGTTTGCTTTTTGGTTTGTTGGATGTAAAGCCCATTCCTGCCATCATAATGGCGCAGGCCATTAACGGTGCTTTATTGCCGATCATTGCTATTTTTCTTTTACTTACGGTAAATGACCGAGCCCTCTTACCCGCCGAATATGTAAATACGACCGGACTCAATCTAGTTACCCTGTTCATCGTTGGAGTAACTTGCTTTTTAGGCTTACACAATGTTTGGAAAGCTCTCGAAAAGGCATTTGTTGGTCTACAAGATTTGGGTAATATTAGTTTTTGGGTGAATGGAAGTCTTAGCGTTTTAATTCTTGTTTGGTTGGGGATGCAGATTTTTGGAAACAGGGGAAACGCTTGATGGGTAGAAAAGAATACGGTCTACTGGAAAAACCTTAAAAAATGAAACAAAGCGGCCAAATAGAGCAACTGATTGGGGAATACCGAAGCCTTATCCTAGCTAAGAAACATCTAACAAAACTGAAGGAGCGGATTGCTTCGACAGAATATGACCTCAAGCTTTTAGAGCGAGTTAAGATAAAGGAATATCAAGATGTAAGAGCATTGGAAACCTTGTCTGTCTCGTCCTTATTCCAAAGAATTTTAGGGAATAAGGAGGAACAATATGAAATTGAAAAGCAGGAGTATTTGCAGGCGGTACTGAAATACAAGGAATATGCAAAGACGCTGGAGCTGATGGTCTATGAACAGGAAGTATTGGAAGGAAAGGTAGCCAAGGAGGAAAAAACATTCGAGCTTCTAAATGAAATGCTACTGCAAAGAGATGTAGAGATATCAGCTAAATACCTCCATTTAAGAAATCGACTTATCCAGATCCATAAAGAAATCGATGCGACTATAGGTGCTCAAAGAGAGGTGCACGAAGCTAACATAGTTGCTGCAAAGGCATTGGTTCGTTTAGATGAAATGATCGAATTGCATGAAAAAGCGTATGATCTAGAAGCCTGGGGGCAGCGTGTTGAGGCTCCGCATGTTCCGTACAAGGTTGAAAAATATGTGAATGAAGCGCATGAGATTTCTATGCAATTGAAGCTGACTCTGCTAGAGTTGAAGGATGAAATGGACGATGTTTTTAGTGATAGCCCCTTCAAAATCTACAGTCCGATCCAAGAATTTATGCACTTCCATGATATCTATTACGATCGCCTTTTGTCCGATTGGGTTATTCAGCAAAGATTAGTGAGCGTGCTCAACTACTTGAAAGGCTTGAAAGACAACTTGAGCCTCATTCTGAAGACATTGAAGTCCCTATCGGACACGCATGCTAAAAAGTTGGATAAGCTTCGGCAAGAGAAGGTCGACATAATAAAGACTAATGTAGCTTCACCCTGAAAATAGTTAGACTTGAGTTATGAGCTCTTCTGCCTTCTTGAAGGTGTCCAGGTATAGTTGAACAAATTCTTCTAGCCTTTTGCGTCGGTATTGCATAACCCAACGCGGATGTGGAACAGGCAATATATGCTCAAAAAACTGATGTTTTTCATTGAGTTTACTTAGGTATTTATAATTAGACCCTTGTCCCATGCAGATCGCCACTTTATTTGAGGTGCCGAAAATTTTCTGATCGTTGATATTATCAATAATGTGTGGTTCTACTGCCCGCTCCAATTTCTTATCATCATAGTAATTGTAGTTTTTACCATCTCTGGTAAAACCCAAGGGACAGACTGAAGTGATGTAGTATTTCTGATAAAAAGAATTGGCACCCCCGTAGGCAGCTATATATTCATATACAAAAATGGAAGAGAGTTCGGCTTTTCGCTTGAAGGTAGTCTCTATGCCACAAACATCCGCTAAACGGATTGGATCCGTAAAAGGAACGCCAGTAATACCCGCTCCGAATCGACCAGGGTTAATGCCAAAGATGAAGATCCGAGGTTCATGATCGCTATAGTACAGCTCATAAAAGGTCTTTAAGGTCGTCATCGTCATCTCATTTTCGTAAGGAAATAACAACTGAGCATGGGCGGGCAAAGACCAATTTGGCTGAAGGTTCTCGGTAAACTTGACTACTTGTTGTCCAAATGTCATAATAGCATTGCATTTATACCTAGGTAACTTGACATTGCGTCGAAAGTTGGTTAATTTTCGGATTCCTGTGCCACACAATTAACAATCAGCGAATTAAAGATCAAGAATAAGACTTTTTCATCAGTTGATGCTGTCTTTCTCGGTCTTAACACTGATTGGGAATCCCCATAGTCCATAATACGTATAAGTATCTAAAACAATCTGTGTATATCCTTTACTGATGAGCAACCATTGGTGAAGGATATTGTTCTTTAAAGTATCAATCGGTTTACCACAAAAAGCCCAACAAAATGGCGCCAAGAAATAACTATCAACTACTCATCGAAAAGCTGGACCAATTTATCCGGAAATATTATGTCAATCAACTCATTCGAGGGGGATTGTACAGTGTCGGTCTTATCCTGGTCCTCTTTTTGTTGGCCGCGTTTCTAGAACATACCTTCTTCTTCGATACAGGTATGCGAAAGGTCCTGTTCTTCTCCTTCATCGGAGTAAGTGTCTTGGCGCTGTCCTATTGGGTGTTTAGACCTTTGTTACATTATTTCCAATTGGGTAAGATTATTTCTCATGAGCAGGCCGCTCAGATTGTGGGCGATCACTTCGCCAACGTTAAGGATAAATTACTCAATGTATTGCAGTTGAAACAGCAAGCGGATGAATTGGGAGACAAAGACCTAATTCTAGCCAGTATCAACCAGAAATCAGAGGAAATTAAGCCTGTGCCCTTCAAGGCTGCCATCAATCTTTCTAACAACAGAAAGTACCTGCGATATGCTTTACCTCCTCTAATGTTGTTGTTGGTCTTGTTGTTTGCTGCACCAAGTATGATTAAGGACAGTACTCGCCGATTGATTAGAAATGGGGAAAAATTCGAACGCCCAGCGCCGTTCCATTTCATCGTTCCAGAACAAGATCTCTCTGTGGTTCAATATGAAGACTTTCCTTTGAATGTAAAGATTGAAGGAGAGCAATTGCCGAATGAAGTTTTCATTAATGTTGATGGTATCCAGCACCGCTTGATCAAGGAGGCTAACGATCTGTTCTCCTATCGCTTCAGCAATGTGCAGAAGGATACGAAGTTCAAATTGTACTCTAGTGGTTTGGAATCGGATAACTACACGCTCGAGGTCATGAGAAAACCCAATATCCTTGGGTTTGAAGTGAAGTTGGACTACCCTGCCTATACGCAAAGAAAAGATGAGGGCTTGAACAGCATTGGTGATGTCGTAGTGCCGGTTGGAACAAATATTGATTGGATCTTCAATGCGGAGAATACAGATGATATAAGCTTGTCGTTTTCTTCTGCAGAGGACTTAGCAGAAACGAAGCGATTTTCAGATGACCTCTTTTCCTTCAAGAAAAGAGCCATGAAAAGCGAATCTTATAAGTTGTACATTTCTAATGAAATGCTACCCAACGCAGATAGTATCTCCTATGCGATTACTGTAATCCCGGATTTATATCCAACCATTGGGGCAGAGAAGTTCCAGGATAGCACGGATCAAAAACTGATCTTCTTCGTGGGTGAGGCTGCCGATGACTATGGCTTGGTGAGTCTTTCCTTTAATTACAGAATCAAAAATGAGGACGGATCAGAGGGAGAGGTGCAAACGGTACCAATGGGCAATCCTTCCAGTAAGGAAACACGTTACGACTATACTTTTGACCTGAATGAATTAGAGCTTAATCCAGGAGATGAAGTAACCTACTTCTTTGAGGTATATGATAATGACGGGGTCAATGGTAACAAACCCGCTCGGACCAACTTGATGGTTTTCTCTATGCCAACTGTGGACGAATACGAAGCGATGGCCGAAGAGAATGACGAGGCGATCAAGCAAGAACTGAAAGAAGCGTTGGAGGAGTCTAGGAAGATTCAGGAGGATATGAAGAAGATGAGGGAGAAATTGTTGCAAGAGAAGGATTTGGATTGGCAGAGCAAGAAGGAATTGGAGAAGCTAATGGATCGCCAAGAGGAGTTGGAAAAGGATGTACAAAAGGCCAAAGAAAAATTCCAAGAGAACATAGAAAACCAAGAAGAGTTTACGGAAACGGATGAGCGTATCCTGGAGAAACAGGAACAACTGGAAGAGTTGTTTGAGCAAATCATGGATGAAGAGATGCAGGAATTGATGGAGCAGATCGAAGAATTGATGGAGCAGCTAGAGAAAGATGATGCACTCGAGATGATGGAGGATATGGAATACTCCGATGAGGAAATGGAGAAGGAACTGGATCGACTGCTAGAATTGTACAAGCAGCTCGAAATGGAGCAGGAAATGCAGGAAACTATCGAGAAACTCGAAGAGCTAGCAGAAGAACAAGAAGAGCTTTCTGAAGAAACGAAAGAGGCTGAGGAAAATAAAGAAGAGATGTCGGAAGAAGAGCAGAAGGAAAAGCAAGAAGAGTTGGAGCAGAAGCAGGAAGAGCTCAACGAAGAAATGGATAAGCTAGAGGAGAAGATGGATAAGATGCAGGAGAAGAACGAAGAATTGGAGAATAAGAAAGAATTGGGTGAGTTCGAGGAGCAAATGGAAGATATTCAGGAGCAAATGGAGCAAAGCCAAGAACAACTCCAACAACAGCAAAACAGTAAGGCTTCGGAATCTCAAAAGGGAGCTTCTCAAAAGATGAGAGAAATGGCTATGCAGATGGCCATGCAAATGCAGCAGGGTGAAATGGAGCAAATGCAAGAAGACATGGCAGCGCTTCGTCAATTGTTGGAAAACCTAGTTGGGCTTTCCTTCGATCAGGAAGACCTCATCGAATCCTTTGGCGGAGCAGATATCAATACGCCACGCTATGTCGAATTGGTACAAGATCAGTTCAAGTTACAAGATGACTTCAAGCTAATTGAAGATAGTCTGCAGGCATTGAGCAAGCGCGTATATCAGATCGAGTCTTTCGTTACGGAGAAGGTTTCCGAGATCAAGAACAATATGCGAGAATCATTGGACGAATTAGAAGAGCGTCGTAAAGGACCTGCCGGTGACCACCAGCAGCGCGCCATGAAGAATGTCAATGATCTTGCCTTGATGTTGAGCGAGGTGATGAACCAGATGCAGCAGCAGATGTCCGGCATGATGTCTGGAAATCAGATGTGTGACAAACCTAATGGGCAACAAGGAAAAGACGGTCAGAAACCGCAAGATAAACCCGGCCAAGGGCAAGAGGATCTGAAGAAGCAATTGCAAAATATGCAGCAACGGATGAAGGACGGTAAGGGTGGATCCAGTAAAGAGTTTGCGCAAATGGCAGCAAAGCAGGCAGCCCTGCGTAAAGCCCTGCAAGAAAAGGCTAAGGAGAAGGAACGGCAAGGAAAAGGTGATCAGCAATTGCAAGAGTTAATTGAGCAGATGGATAAGGTAGAGACAGATTTGGTTAATAAGAAGTTGACCAATGAGACCATGTCCCGAGTAGAGGAGATTGAAACGCGATTGTTAGAGCACGAAAAAGCAGAAAGACAGAGAGAGTATGAAGAAAAGAGAAAGGCGGAAACTGCTCAAGCCAGAGATCGTAAGATTCCACCTTCTTTGCAAGAATACATCAAGAAGCGGGAAGCGGAGGTAGAGATGTATAAAACAGTATCTCCATCTCTCAAGCCTTATTATAAGTATTTGGTGGAGGAGTATTTCAAATCTTTGAAAACTGCCCCGGCCGATAACTAGGCGTTTTCTTCATGAGGCCCAATAGGGCTTAGATGCTAGATAAAGGAGATTTAGGTTGACCAAGCCTAAATCTCCTTTTATTTTATTACCTACCAGTAGGTTATAAGCTTGACACAAGTTTGCAGATAAAGCTGATGGCCTACCCCAAATGTTGGAGCTATAACCGGTGCTCCCGGTCCATATTTACGGACTTATTTAGCTCTCCCAAATTTGAACGAATTCTGATTTCTCACTCAAATTGAGGGCTTTAACGCCCATGCCCCTTGACTTTTGACCTCAGTAGGCGTAACTTTGTATCAGAACTAACGCAAACGGGAAATATCCAAACGCCATCCCTATCCCTAATAGCTCTCCTATTACCAAACTTGTTCAAATGTGATCTCCGTCACTGCAATGACAGCAGTGGAGTGTGCATTTTTGTGTTAAAAAGAAGCAAGTAGTAATAGTAGATTGCTTCGAAAAAAAGGTTCGCAGAAATAATAGAAAATGAGCTAAAAAGTGAAACTTCTGATTTTTTTTGCGTCACAATGAAGTAAGGAAAAGTTTAGTACTTGCATCATTGTTAAAATAATCTTAAATTTCGGATGTGCAAACAAAATATGGGTTCAAGACTGATTATGCTGAGACTACCTTCTAATCCTGGGAATATCGCTATGGTAGAGTCTTTTGTGGAGCGTGTGGTGCAGAGATATAAGTTGACTCCAGATCTTTATGGCAATATTCTCATCAGCCTTACCGAGGCAGTAAACAATGCCATCATTCACGGAAATCATAAGGATGACTCCAAAACAGTGGAGATCTCTTTGCAAAAAGAGAAAGATAGCCTTTCTTTCCGCGTAACTGACGAAGGCAGAGGTTTCGATTATAGTAGCTTACCTGATCCAACTAGTCCAGATAGAATTATGGAAGTTGGAGGCCGAGGCGTCTTCTTGATGCACCAATTGGCGGACCATCTCAAGTACCATAACAACGGGAGCACGGTCGAATTGCATTTCAACCTTTAATGAATACACCTCCTATTCCGGAAGAGGAATCTACTACTCAAGCCAAGATCCTCTTCCACGAGGAAGACATTTCTTTCACTTTATCAGACGAGCTGAACTTTATTAATTGGATTCGAACTGTTATCGAGTCCCAATCCTGCCATCTTAAACAGCTCAATTATATTTTCTGTAGTGATGCTGCTTTACTCAAGGTCAATCTTGAGTACCTGGATCATGATACTTACACAGATATTATCACCTTCCCCTATGCTTCAACCCCGGATATTGAAGGGGATATCTTTATCAGTATAGATCGAATTAAAGAAAATGCCAGTAAGTTTGAACAACCCTTTGAGCAAGAGCTTAAGCGTGTAATGATTCATGGCGTTTTACACCTCTGCGGCTACGGCGATAAGTCTGATGAAGAGCAGCGTATTATGCGCGCTAAAGAGGATGAAGCCATTTCCTTATTTCCCATCTCTTGATTTTTATCCATTTTCCTCAACAATCCTGTACTTCTCGTATTATAGTTATTAGGTTCTTTTTTGCCTCAGCTTTTACATATGAAAAGCAAAAGGCTAGCTTTTATCCAAAAAGAAGAGTATGACCATCAAAGAAGCGCAAGAAATAGTTGATAAATGGATTAATACGATTGGGATTCGTTACTACAATGAGTTAACGAATACAGCGATACTGATGGAGGAAGTAGGGGAAGTTGCGCGTTTGATGGCGCGCTTATATGGAGAACAATCGTTCAAAACAAAAGAGAAGGAGCTGGCTGCTGCAAAGGATTTGCCGGATGAAATGGCCGACGTGCTTTTCGTCCTAATTTGTCTCGCCAATCAAACGGGGATAGACCTGACAGAAGCATTGGAAAGAAATTTAGAGAAGAAATCTATCCGGGATAAAGAACGACACGCTAACAATCAAAAACTCAAGTAATCTTTCCAAAAAGCAATAAAAATTTTCTTCTTTTTGTTTTTACATAGTTTTTGTTCTTTTTTGTGTGCCTTTTTCCCGTTATTTGTATGTAAACTTTAGTCAAGCCGGTATTTTCTTTAATTCACAAGCCTTTCCCAAAAGGAGATAGGGCTAACAGTATAGGTATGTCAAGCAAACAGGTGAAGATGACCTTGTTCTTCACTCTATTGGCTATTGTGGGCGGGGCTCAAACGCCATTCAATTGCAATGGAGGAATGTATAGGGTCACGGAAAATGACAACGGGAGCACTTTTCAACGAATAGAACTCGATGCAGAGCGTGGACGTATACAATTTACTGATTTAGCACGCTTTGATGGATTACCTATCAATGCCATTTGCTATCGGCCACAAGACGACTTAGTCTATGGCCTAGTTCAAACAAGACCCTATCAACTTTGCCGAATAGATGCCGATTATCGCCTTGATATTCTAGCTACTTTGCCCTTACCCGATTCTTTGCATTTTGTATCAGGGGATATAAGTCCGGATGGGAAATACCTAGTTATGTTGGGCTTCCATGAAAGATCAAACTACAATTTGCTGGCTAGAATCAATCTAACGGACCCAGATTACCATACGGAGATGGAAATTTTTCGTGCACAAGGGAGCACTACCAGAGTTTATTGCACGGATATAGCCTTTCATCCTACCACTAATGTGTTATTTGGATTTGATCATTTGCAGAGACGATTGGTTACTATTGATCTCGATAATAGAGTGATTGATAACACTACATACCCGCAAACGGGAAAAATTCAAGGAATTGTTCCATCTATATTTTTTGATGAAAGAGGTAATTTATTCGGAATCGGTTCTGCCGCAAGCCTTTTTGGAGATCGTACCCTTTTTAAATTTGACATTGATACCGGAGAGGTCGAGCGACTGCAATCTTTGAACATTGATCACTATCCAGAGGACGCTTGCTCCTGCCCCTATACGGTTGAACTATACAAAAGCGTCAGTTTTCGTCAACTATCTCCCTGTACCCAGGTGGAGTTTACCTATTCCTTAGTCAATAGAACAGATGAAGCACTCACCCAATTAGAACTACGGGATAGTTTTCCACCTGGTTTTTCCATTCAATCCATTCATCTACCGGAACAGTTGTCGGCTACCATTTCAGGAGAAGGCACTCATCGTCTTGAGTTGAGCCAGTTAGATCTTCCGATCGGGCAATTTGAGATTACTGTTGATATTTGGCTGGAAGAGGAAGTTCTGGCGGGGGACTATGCGGAGCATGCCACCCTCCGGCATACTCCAAGATTGTATCCAGAAGGCCCCAGTTATATCCTATCAGATGATCCTGAGACGATTGCTGTAGATGACCCAACTCGCTACTCCGTACGACCACTGGAAGCTTTGTTCAATCAACATCATTACCTGATCTGTCCTGGTGACAGCGTACTGCTGCAGCCATTAACCGATCCGAATCTGAGCTACACCTGGAGCACCGGACAGACGAGCCCAGCTATTTGGGTTTCAACACCTGGTGAATACGAGTTATTGATAGAAAGTGACTGCGAAAGCGATCGTACCCGGGTACGGGTGGAACCGTCAACTTTGGCCGTGACTTTAGGTCCGGGAATATATGCAGAAGAAGGTGAATCAGTGCTTATTCTACCTGAAGTGACGGGCGCAGGAGAGGTTATAAGTTATGCTTGGACCTGGCTACCTACGGATGAAATGGCGATCTGCCCCAATTGTAATGAATATCGTTTTGCACCCCGCGAGGAAGGATTTGTTGAATTGAAGATTGTGGATGTATACGGCTGCGAGGCTTCTGCCTCTACTCCTGTGTTCTTAAGTGAGTTCGCGGTATATGTACCAAATGCGTTTAGCCCCAATGGTGATGGTTTGAATGATCGTTTCTATGTTCAAGGAAGAACAAACTATGACATCCAATCTTTTCGTGTTTTCGACCGCTGGGGGAATCAGATCTTCGAACAGGCTGATATACAAGTCAATGCTTCAGAAATGGGCTGGAATGGAGAAGTGAGAGGAAAAATGATGAAGACGGGCGTATACGTTTGGCAGGCTATCGTTATTGCTAAAGATGGGAGACAACAGCTCTTGTCAGGAGATGTGCAGCTAGTACGGTGATCGTTTATCAATGTAATTAAGGTAGTTCTTGAATAGATACCAACTATCAATTCCGATAGATAAGTTTGGTACGTACCTATCTAGTTAGCCGTATAGATTTTCCTACCACAAATTGATCTTCAAAACCACCTCCTGCAACCTCCCGAGAATTTTCGCGTCTTTACTGCAAACACATAATTTATTTCTGCTCAATTCTACCTGTAACCTTCTATACAGCGAGTGGGAAACTCACTTCAAAATTCTATCCGACATAGAACTAAATCTTAAGAATTATGACTAAGAAACTCGTTAGAACACCCTTTCTTTTGGCCTTCGCTCTCCTTTTTTGCGCCAGCTTCACCCTCAGTGCTCAATGGAATAAAGGCATCAAGGGAAGTGGCAATGTAATTGAGCAAAACCGTAATCTTTCTGGCTTTCAGAATGTAAAGGCAAGCAGTGGAGTAGATGTAGTATTGATGCAAGGGAGCCAAGATAAAGTAGTGGTTAAGGCTGATGACAACCTAGCAGATAAGATTACCACGCGTATGGACGGTAATACTTTGGTGCTGGGTGTGGAGCGAAATACTTCCATAAGAAACGCCAAGTCCTTTAAGGTTTTGGTTACGGCTAGTAACCTGAAAGCCATCATGTCCTCCGGAGGCTCTGATGTCTATTCTGAGGGAGAGATCAAAGCAGACGCCTTGACCATCAAAGCAAGTGGCGGTAGTGATGTGAAAATGGATCTAGCGGTGAAAGAACTAACTTGTGACATTAGTGGCGGATCAGATGCCAACCTTAAGGGTAAAGCTCAATATATGTCCATCACAGCTAGAGGCGGTAGTGATTTTGAAGGAAAAAACTTGACTGCTGAGAATTGCAAACTCAAAGTGCACGGTGGATCAGATGCATATGTATACGTCACTGGAGAGATTTCTATGGAAGCGCACGGAGCAAGTGACATTCACTACAAAGGAAGTCCTAAGGTTAGCTACCAGAAATCTTCTGGAGGCTCTGATATCTACGGCAACTAGAAAATAAAAAGGGAGGATGAGGAGTATTCCATACCTACTTGTCATTCCTTGTTATCCGCTTTAAAACGCTTATCACTGGTAAAGTGGTAATGGCACCTCTGGTCCTTTCGGGTTGTGACTGGAGGTGCCTTCTTTTTTTGCAAACTTTTGTGCCTTCTACAATTGAAACCATTTAGTGAGTTTCAACACCAATCCTAAATCTTTTGTATTCCAATCTGGAATGCCAAAATTGTTCCCTAGCACTAAGTATAGATCAGACATTGGGGCATAGCGCCATTGTAGCCGGCTATTGATGTTCATGTTTTGAGCCAGGGTATTGTATTGGAAAAAGGTAGTCCAGAATAATTTATTACTGAACGATATCTCTACCCTTGGCGCGAACAAATGAATCCCTTCTTTGCCATAGGTATTTAAGTCTACCCAGTTGTAGATATAGCGTAACTCCAGGTTCATCCAAGGTCGGAATTTGAAGCGAACATAGTTGTTCAGTGAGATTCGATGTCCAGTATAGAATCCCCCCCAATCAATGACGGTTCCATAGGAAAAGAGCCTTCTGGGATCACTATCATAATCGAAAAAATAGCGGTAAAAGGTATAGCGGTTTACGGGTAATAATTTGTCGTCTTGACCAATGGGATTAAACGGAAATAAAAGTTGGATGTCTTGCCGTCTCGCACCTACATCTATTTGGCTTTGGTTAGCCATATCTAGTTCGTAGACAAAGGAACTTGTACTTTCACTGAATTCTCCACCACTATTTATGTAATAATTGTGGCGCAGTCTTGGCCCATGATAGACCACCTGCTTTCCGGCTTTAGGGTAAAAGTCCCAAGCTAGCCAATTGAAGTTTTGAATGTACCCGATGCGATACGTGCTATCCTGTAAAGGATCATAATTGAAGAGACGAGGGGTGAAACCCATGGCTGGCAGGTAATTTTCTCCCAAAGAGAAAACAGTAGTGTAAAATCGCAGGGATTTTGAACTATAATTAAGAGTGTACTCCCAATGATCCCGATCTCCCTTGATATTAGGATCGTCCAAAAAGGCGCGATGATAAGCGGCAGTACTGGATAGATTCCCACTTTCTGAACGGTAATTGAATTCTGCCCCAGCTATCCGATTGAAGCTAGCAGCATCTTGATCTCCGGTGGAAGTTTGCTGCTGGTTGGTAATAAATCCCCTCAAGGAGGATCGTTTTAGCACTCTTCGTTGAAAAGCTGCCACGGTATAGTTTTGCGCAGGATTTTCATCTGATGCAGTGGTTTGTGTATTCATCAGATTGATCCGCCACTTGTCGCTAAGGTTGCCGCTTAGACGAGCTCCAAAGGCTATAGGGATGGTCTGGCCGTCTTTCAGGCCGATTCTTCTCGAAAAGAAGGGTTTAATCTCCCAATTGCCGAAAGTCTCAATAAGATCATTATTCTCCAGAAAGAAGGGCCTCCGTTCTGGGAAGAAGATATTAAAGCGACTAAGATTGATTACTTGACGATCTACTTCAACGGTTGAAAAGTCTGGGTTAATGGTAAGATCAAGATTTAGAGAAGGGGTGATCGCCACTTTGGCATCGATTCCGGCATTGACCTTATGTTCTGTATTTTCTTGAGAAAGATAATCTCGGTTGAGATTGCCCGAAAGGTAGGGTAATACCGAGGAATTGCTGCGATTTTTCGGCAGCGGTGCTGGCCATTGCAATAGGCCGGTATATCCAAGGTCCACATCAGAAAAGTTGGCCGGGAAGGGTATCCAGGTAGAGATCTGATTGCGCTTCATATCATTGCGTATGAAATTGATCCCCCACTGTGATTGGTCATGTTGATACCTTAAACTCCTGAAAGGGATGGCAATTTCTGCTGTCCAACTGCTGTCAGCATGTTGTTGAACGGCACTATACCAGGCAATATCCCAGCTGAGATCCACATTGGTGCTGGCAATCATACCTTCCGACTGGGCTCCACCAGCATTTACCGCAAAGAAGAATCCATGTGTCTTTTGCATGGCGGGATCCAGCACAATGCCAATGCCATCATCACTGAAAAATTGATCTCTTTTGAGCGATTCCAGGATGTATTGATTGTTGAGCGATTTGCATGTAAACCCAAAATAAAGGAAGCGTTCATCATAGCTTAGATAGACAGCGGTTTGAGCTTTTGCTTGACCGGCATCGTTTGGGCGGTGATTCCAGAAAGTATTTAGTGGTTCAATGGATTGCCAAGTTGGTTCATCCATAATACCATCTACTTGAATCGGTCCCTGAGCTAGGGTAATAGATGCCGTGAGTTTTTCTGGCTGCTGACTGTAAGATTTCACTAATAGACATAGAAGAGCTATTAGAAGAAAGGGTGATTTCTTCATCATTTCTTAGAATTGAATAATACAGGTAGAGGTCAAATGATGGCTACATCAAAAGACTTATTCTGTGGATTTGAATGGAAGTTGAATGATTAATGGGTAGCTCCTTGTCGACCGACAAAGGCAAAACTACTTGCTATTGATATATTGTGTTTTCTAAGTCAGAATATGCACCTAAGCTCCAATTTCGTCCAATGCCCAAACCGTAACTTCTCGAACTTCACTATTCTCATCTCTAAGCATAGGAATCAAATGATGGATGGCTTTGGCATCTCCAATCAGCCCCAAGCTTTTGGCTGTGGCTGCTCGGATGGTGGGATCTTCATCGGACAATAAGGGAAGTAAAGTAGAAAGTGACTCCTTTGCTCTTAAATTACCTAAACCCACTACCACATCTAGCTTAGTGCTAGGTTCTTCTGAAAGCAATTTCGATAGCAAAGGGACGGCACAGTAGTTCCCATATTCACCGATTTTTTGGATGGCCTGTGCACGTTGATCTTCCGGCCATGTTCGAATAGAATTCCATAGCAGCGAAGTGCCTCTCGGTACTCCGACGTCGGCAATGGCCTGTACAGCTGCTAGCCGCAGGTGAAGATGTGTAGCCTCCAGAAAAGGATCGATGAGATCTAAGGAAGACGATACTTCCAATTCTCCAATGGACCGAATAGCCATTTCCTGTACCCATACATCTTCATCATATAAGAGTTGCCGTAAGGAAGCAAAACTATTCTGGTCCTTGATCTCCCCCAGTGCCCAAGCTGCCAGTGATCGGATTTGGGTAGAGTCATGACTTAGTAATTCCTGTAAGATAGGAACGGCTTCCTTATTCTCTTCCTCACCTGCTTGCCAAATCAAAGGAGTGAGTTGATCCAAGGTTGCGTGAATTCTTTGTTGAAGAGCCACATGAGAAGAGAGCGAGGAATTAGTTTGTGCTTGAAAGCAAGCGGATAAAATGGTCAAGCATCCCAAAGAAAATAGAGTGAATAGACAAAGGATTCCTAAGGGTATGGATTGCTGCGATCTTCCTTTAATGACATGTTCCACGCGATTTCTGAGCTGGTTGGCATGACCAATAGAGGATACCATAGCATACTTGGGCGTTTGTAACAGTCGGGTGATTTGCACCAATTGTGCTGCATAATCAAAGGGTGAAATTTCATGTTTGATAACCCATTGATCCGCTCTTTTTTCACTTTCTAATTGTACTCGCTTGGCCAAGGCCCAGATCGGGAAATTCCACCAGAATACACAGCAGGCCAATCGCCGGATAATATTGGGTAAGTAATCCTGGTGTTTGATGTGTGCAGCTTCGTGGAGTAGCACAGCCTTTAATCGTTCTTCGGGCCATTCAATGGCTTCCTCAGGAAGCACGATGACGGGACGGAGGTGTCCAAAAGTAAAGGGGACTTGTACAGAAGAATCTAGAATGAATTGTGGTGTTGGTAGCTGCTTAACTGCAGATAGTGAAGTCCACAAGTGGACGAAGACGCGATGATTTTGAGTGTCTTCGCCATAGCTTCTCAACTGTCGGAGTTGCCATAGCTCTTTGCCCAGTTGCAACAGCAAGACCAAACTAGTACATATCCAAGCCCAGTAGAGTACGAGGCTCCATGGAACACTTGTTGTTCTAGCAGCTTCTGGTTCACTTGTTCCCGAAGAAAACGCTTCGAGGATCGTATTGGGCTCTGTACTTTGACAAGTTTTTTTGGGGGGCACTGCTGCCTCAGAGCTAGCGAAGTTTGGCAAAGTAAAAGCTTCATCAAAGTCCGAAGGAGCTTGGTGAATGAAGGAGTTAGTATAGGACCAATGCCATTCGGGAAAAAGGTAGTTGCTAAATGGTAAGACTACCAAAATAAGGAAGAATAGCTGTACGGTAAAGTAGCGAACCTTAGCGGTTTGGCGCTTGGTAGAGAAATAAGCCAACCATGCCAAGCCTATGATCACAATCGATTTTATGGCCAATAAGCCAAATGAGGTGAGACTAATCATAGCTTTCCTTTTTTCTGGCGAGCTGCCTCAATAAGATAAGCCAACTCATCCAATTCCGCTTCAGATATCTTATTGGAATCCAAATTGAGCAAGGTGGATACGACCTTTGGGGTAGAGCCCCCAAAGTAGGTTTTTACAACATGTTTTAACGCAGATTGCTCGGCTTGTTCGGCTTCAACTGATGGCTGATAAATATGCTTTTTACCTTCCTCGCGTTGCTGGAGGTACCCCTTGTTCTTCAGGTTGTAAATGGAGACGCGGATGGTATTGTAGGAAGGGTCATCGGATAAATTATCAACCACCTCTTGCACACTAGCTTCACCTAATCGATGGATAATTTCCATGATTTGGCGCTCTCTTTTACTGAGTTCAGAATAGTCGGGCATGGATGTGTAATTTTTTTTACACTGCAATGTATTGCGATTTGAGCACAAAAGCAATCAATGTGTAATTTTTTTTACAGTTAGTGCTTCACCCCTGATTTTGCTCGTCTACGAGATCATACCATCCATCTACCACCTAGAACCAGCCAGCTATTCGATTTCTGACCGAACTAGAAAGCGCTTTACTTGCCTATCAAATCACAAAATTTAGTTGATATGAAAGAAATCACCTGCTGTTTTTTACTCCTGCTTCTTTCTTCATTTGCCATGGGACAATCACAAAATCCCCTGCAAGGCATAGAGGAACAAATACACCAAGCACAAGATCAATCCTTCGCTGAACAGGCTGATAAACTGGCACCTCTTTTAGGAAAGCTTGAAGGTATGGAGCCTTCCGAGTGGTTGGACTATTGGAAAGCCTATGCTGCTTATCAGGGAGCTATTTACTTGATGGTAATAAAAGATCAGGAGGGAGCGCTAGCCTATTTGGATAAGGGACTGGCTATTTTAGAACCCATAGATAAACCCACGGATGAAGAATACGCGCTCATGGGCTCTTTGTATAGCTTGTCGATCACCTTTAAACCCGGAGAGGCTATTGGCCTTTCTGCCAAAGCTAGGAAGAGCTTTAATAAAGCCTTGAAGAAGAACTCGGATAACCTGCGCGCCTTATTGGGCATAGGTAGATCGGATTACTACAAGCCAAAGCAATATGGCGGAGGAAAAGAGGCCGAAGCGTTTCTGCTTAAAGCCCTGGCAGCCCCTGATCAATACTCCTCACACCCGAATGCTCCTACTTGGGGAAGAGATGACGCCTATTACTACTTAGCTGCCTTCTACCAAAGAGAGGATAGGAGGGATGATGCAAAACTCTACTGTCACAAAGGCTTGAAGGAGTTTCCCACCCATCATCTATTGGCAGAGTTATTGGCAAAACTGTAAACCTGTACAATGAGATTGATAGTATTGTTAATGCTTTTGGCTCAAACGCTACAAGCCCAGTTTACCATTAGCGGGAAAGTACAAGATGAAAAAGGTGAAAGTATCCCCTTTGCGAATGTATACTTGAAAGAGGTTTTTGATGGAACTTCAACGGATGAGAATGGTTCTTTCTCTTTCAACACCGAATCTACTGGTTCCATGATCTTAGCAGTGAGCTGCCTAGGTTTTGCGAATTACGAGCAAGCCATCGACGTGAATGGGGCAATACAAGTGGATATCGTTCTTCAGAAAGGAAGCAACCAACTGGCAGAGGTTGTCATCTCTGCGGGAGCATTTGAGGCCAGCGATGAGAAGAAGATAACCATGCTGAAACCGCTAGATATTGTTACCAATCCTGGTGCTTCGGGCGATGTCTATGGGGCGCTACAAACTTTGCCGGGCGTGTCGCAAGTCAATGACGAGACCGGCATATTTGTGCGGGGCGGCGAAGCTTATGAGACCCAAACCATCATCGATGGTGCTTTGGTCGCAAAGCCCTTCTTCGGAGATACTCCGGATATCCCTTCTCGTGGGCGATTCAACCCTTTTCTTTTTAAGGGCACCCTCTTTAGTACGGGAGGATACTCTGCAGAATATGGCCGGGCTTTATCGTCCGTATTGTTGCTGAATACTTACGATATCCCGAAAGATAGTGAGTACAGTCTCAGTGTAAATGCCGCTGGGGTAGGAGCTTCTCGTGTCAAAGTCTGGAATGATAGGACAGCTTTCCTTTTTTCTGGCAGTTATACCAATTTACAGCCTTTGTTCTCTTTGATCCCGCAAAATCGGGATTGGTTGAAGCCACCAACTGGAGCGGGAGGAGCGATGGGGTTCCGACACCGATACGAAAATGGAGCCATGTTGAAGACCTATTTACAGTATCAGCACGGGAGCATAGGTGTCGCTTTCCCTAATGCCAA